>JAABUK010004514.1_pt1 | contig 22522 bp, 21 predicted proteins | sample 5559141 | NCBI WGS metagenome assembly JAABUK01 (sample SAMN10711869, study PRJNA513367) | rock metagenome | isolation source: Antarctica rocks | place: Antarctica: Victoria Land, Pudding Butte nord | collected 2016-01-03
GCCGTTCGAAGTCGGGCTCGTCCGCCGGCGAGCACTCGCCATGGCCGCAATTGCGCGCCTCCCCTTCCCGATACTGCTTCTCGACCCGCTCCTTCGACGCCGAATGCAGGAACTGCATCAGCAGCACATTCGGACTCGGCGATCCCATGATCGCCCGCGCATCGCCGCTCTTCTGCGTCACATACAGGCCGGCCACGTAGGCGCGAATCGCCAGGAACGTCAGCGTGCGGATGCCGATCCCGTTCAGCACCAGGGTCTGCCCGGTCACCGGGTAGGTGTCCGGCAGGCTGAGCCCACCGACGCTGGCCGAGTGGGCCGGCAGCGCGAGCGACAGTCCCAGCATTACGATCGCGGCCATCCGCCTCATACCGTCTCTCCTTCGTGGAATGATGACCGATTGATGACGATCCCTTGGTTCGGTTGCAATATCTCCGCGTTGAGGCTCGCATGGGTGTTGGCGACGATCGCCCCCTCCGGCGCGCGATGACGCACCGCCGTGCCGCCCGTATTCAGCACCACCTCGAAGCGGGCGCCGCCCCCTGTGCGCGCGTAGGACAGTACGGCGCCCTCCGCCCTGACATCCTCGACCGCTCCGATCGCCAGCGCCTCATGACCCCGGCGCAGCGCCAGCAGCGTCCGGTAGAGCGAGATGAACGAGGCCGGGTCGTCCCGTTGCGCGGCCAGCGACGCTCCAGTTCCGAACGGAAGCCAGGGCGTGCCAGTGGTGAAGCCATGGCCCTCACCCTCGCCCCACAGGAACGGCGTCCGCTCGGGATCGCGGCCGAGGCCGAGGCCGGGCTCGCGCTGTTCCGCCGGGTCGCGAACGGCGTCCGCGGGGGTCGCGGTGTCGGCCATGCCCAACTCCTCGCCCATGTAGAGGGTCGGCGTGCCGCGCAGCGTCAGCAGCAGCATCGCCGCGACCCGCGCCTGCGCCGGGCCGATGCGCGTGGCAACCCGAGAGCGATCGTGGTTGCCAAGCACCCAATTCGGCCAAGCGGATGGCGGCAGCGCCGACTCGTAAGTCCAGATCAGCTCGGCGAGTGCGGCGGCCGACCACTCCGGCAGCAGCAGCAGGTGGAAGTTGAACGGCAGTTGGGCACCCCGGCCGCCCCGCCCGTAATAGGTCACAAGGCGATCGATCGGCAGGTAGATCTCGCCGATCAATACGCGCTCGGCATAGTGGTCGAGTACGGCGCGCATCTCGGCGACCACCTCGTGCACCTCCGGGCGATCGGCGTTGTAGAGCGGGAGCTGGCTGGCGAACGGGCGCTGGCCGGGCTGCCAGGCCGGGTCGGGCGGGTTGTTTCGGAACTGGTCGTCCTTGATCATCAGCCAGATCACGTCGACGCGGAAACCGTCCACCCCGCGCTCGAGCCAGAATCGCAGCGCGTCGTACATGGCGCGGCGGACATCGGGGTGGCGCCAGTTCAGGTCGGGCTGGGTCGGCAGGAAGGAGTGGCAGTAATACTGGCCGCGGACGGCATCCCAAGTCCAGGCGGGACCGCCGAAATGGGCCATCCAGTTGTTGGGCGGCCCGCCGCCGAGAGCGGGATCGCGCCAGAGATACCAATCGGTTTTCCCATCGAGGCGGCCCCGGCTCGCCTCGAACCAGGGATGCCGGTCCGAGGTGTGGTTGGACACGAAGTCGAGGATCAGCTTGAGGCCGAGCGCGTGCGCACGCGCCAGTAGCGCGTCGAACTCCGCCATCGTCCCGAATAGCGGATCGATCCCGCAATAATCGGCCACGTCGTAGCCGAAATCGGTCATTGGCGACGGGAAGATCGGCGATAGCCAGACCGCGTCGACGCCGAGCCAGGCGAGATAGTCCAGCCGCTGCGTGATCCCCGGCAGATCGCCGGTCCCGTCGCCATCGGCATCCATGAAGGAGCGAGGATAGATCTGGTAGACGACGCCGCGTTGCCACCAGAGATGCGTCTGAGCGTCCATCGAGCGACGTCAGCACGCACGCCGCGCGTTGTCGCTTGAAGAACGCGCGACCGCGGTCAGCCGGCGAGCGCCTCCTCGAACAACCTCAGCAGCGCGACCCCGAAGGCCCGCATGTTGGCCTCGCGGTCCGCGCTCCCCGTCTCCAACGTCATGACGCGCCCGATCGGGCCGGCGATGGCCAGGCACGTATGACCGGCCGCGTCGCCATAACTGTTGCCGGTCGGCCCCGCGGCCCCGGTCTCGGCGATGCCCCACGACGTGCCGAGCCGCTCGCGCACGGTGGACGCGAGCAGCGCGGCGTAGGGCTCGGACGAAGAGCGCAGCCCTTCCATCTGCGCCGCGGTGATGCCGAGCAGCGCGACGCGGGCGCGCTGTGTGTAGACGACCGTGCCGCCCAGGAAGTATGCGCTGGCGCCCGGGACGGCCAGCAATGCCGCCGAGACCAGCCCTCCGGACGACGATTCGACCACCGCGACCGTCTCGCGCCGGGCTTTCAGCCGCTCCGCGATCCCAGCCGCGATCGGCAGCAGGTCGTCCATCATCGCGCCGCCACCATGGTCGCCGCGCCGACCACGCCCTGCGCGCGCGCCTCGGGCGCCAATGCCGCCGCCGGCGCATGCAGATGCCGGGTCAGCCGCCGCTCGGCCAGGCTCCAGATCCGGGCGATCACGCTCGTGATGACGAGATACATGAGCGCCGCGTAGAGATAGACGCTGAAATCGAATGTCTTGGCGAAGATGAAGCGGGTCTGCCCCATGAGGTCCAGCAGCGTCACGATCGCGGCCAGCGCGCTCGCCTTGACCATGCTGATCAGCTCGTTGCCGAGCGGGCGCAGGGCCACGAGCAGCGCCTGCGGCCACACGACATGACGGGCGACGCGGTAGCGCGAGAGCCCGAGGGCCGCCGCCGCCTGCACCTGCCCGCTCGGCACCGAGGCGAGCGCGCCGCGCAGGATCTCGCCCTGGTAGGCGCCGGTGTTGAGCGCGAACGCGAAGATGCAGCAGTAGAGCGCGTCGCGGAAGAACCACCACAGGCCGAGCGAGGTCAGCAACGGCCGGATCTCGCCGGCGCCGTAATAGACCAGATAGAGCTGGCACAGCAGCGGCGTGCCGCGGAAGAAGGTGACGTAGCAGAGCGACCCGGTCCGCAGCACGACATTGCGCGACGTGCGTGCCAGCGCCACCGGGTAGGACAACAGGAAGCCGATCAGGCAGGCGCTGACCACGACCTCGACGGTCACCTGCAGCCCGGCCAGCAGCCGCCAGCCATAGTCGCGCAGCAGCGCCGGGTCGAGCAGGTCGAGCATCAGGCGTAACCCCGGTTGGCTCGCCGCTCGAGCATCGCCTGCACCCCGCCCGAGGCGATGCTGAACACCAAATAGAGGAGCGCCGCGGCGCTGTAGAACAGGATTGGGCGCAACGTCGCCCGCGACGCCTCGGACGCGGCGCGAAGCAGGTCGCTGACCGCGAGTGTCGAGATCAGCGACGTGTCTTTCACCAGGATCGTCCACAGATTGCCCAGGCCCGGCAGCGCCACCCGGCCGAGCTGCGGCAGGATGACCAGCAGGAAGGCACGCTTGCGGCTCAGGCCCAACGCCGCGGCGGCTTCGGTCTGGCCCTTCGGCACCGCATGCAGCGCCGCGATCCAGACCTCGCTGGAATAGGCCGCCGTCACCACCGCCAGCGCGATGACGCCGGCGACGAACGCGTCGACGTTGATCGAGAAGGCTGGGATCGAGAAGGCCGAGCCTAAACGCTGTGCCATCCAGTTCAGCAACGCCTGCAGCCCGAAATAGATGAGGAACAACGCGAGCAGATCCGGAATGCCGCGAAAGAAATTGGTGAAGCCGCCGCAGGCGAGTCGGACCGGCGCGATGGGCGATAGTTTCAGCAGCGCCAGCACCAGACCGGCGCCGAACCCGAAAGGGGCGCTGGTCACCGCCAACATGACGGTGACCAGCGCCCCTTTCAGCAGCAGCGGCGCCCAGCCAGTGGCGCCGAAGAACAGCGACAACGTGTCCATGCGCGGCCTCGAGCGCCCCCGCGGCTACTTCTTGGGGCTGATGTCGATCTTGAAATACTTCTTCTGCAGCGCGTCGAACGTGCCGTCCGCGTTGGCTTCGGCGATCGCCTTGTCGAACATCGTCTTCAGCTCGGTATCGTCCGGCCGCATCGCCACGCCGACGCCGGGGCCGAACACCTCCGGGTCGCGCTCGATCTTGCTGATGATGCGGCAGCAGCCGGGGTTCTTCTCGATGAACTTCTCGGTCACCAGCTCGTCCAGCACGACGTAATCGAGCCGTCCGTTGGCCAGGTCCGCCAGCGGCTCGTCTCCGCCGGGATAGAGCTTCACCTCGAAACCCTTGTAGTTCTTGTCGAGATAGCCGGCGAAGGTGGTCGAGGACTGCGTGCCGATCGCCTTGCCCTTCAGCGCCGCGGGCGAGATGTCGTCGCTCTTGGTGCCCGCCTGCGTCACCCAGACCGGCGCGGTCGCATAATAGACCGTCGAGAACAGCACCCGCTTGGCCCGCGCCGGCGTCTCGTTCATCGACGACACCACCGCGTCGAACTTGCCAGCCAGCAACGCCGGCACGATCCCATCCCAATCCTGGTTCTGGAACGAGCAGGCGACGTGCATCTTGGCGCACAGCGCGTTGGCATAATCGACCTCGAAGCCGACGATCTTGCCCTGGGAATCGACGCTTTCGAACGGCGGGTAGGTCGCGTCCGTGCCGATCCGAACGGTGGTCCACTCCTTGGCCTGGGCCGAACCGAGGCCAAGGGCCAGTCCGATCGCGGCGGCGACGATGCTGCGCTTCATGGGTGCACTCCTAAACATAGCTGAGAGCGAGCAAGAACGATGCCATATCCGGGGACGTCACACCCGGACAATCAGCCCGTCCACCGCCACGATCCCAGCTCCGCCGCAGATCAGCGGGTTGATGTCGAGCTCGACGATGTCGTCGGCCAGGTCGGCGACCAGCTCGGAGGCGCGGCAGACGATCTCCGCCAGACGGAGCAGGTCGACCGGCGCCTGCCCGCGGAACCCCTGCAGCATCGCTACGCCGCGCAGCCGGTGCAGCATCGCCAGCGCCGCCTCCGGCTGCACCGGCGCCAGCGCCAGCGCGCCGTCGCCCAGCAGCTCGACCAGCACCCCGCCCAGGCCCACCACCACCAGCGGGCCGAACTGCGCGTCCACCCGGCCACCGATCAGCACTTCGGTCCCGCCGGCCAGCATCGGCTGCACGAGCAGTCGCACCTCGCGGATCGCCGCGGCTGCCCGGAGCAGCGCCTCGCCCGCGTCGCGCACCGCCGATGCATCGGCCAGCCGCAGCCGCACTAGACCTGCCTCCGTCTTGTGCGCGATATCCGGGCTTTCCGCTTTCAGCACCACCGGATAGCCGATCGAGCCGGCGGCCGCGACCGCTTCGTCGACCGTCGCGACCGACCGTTCGGACACCACCGGGATGCCATAGAGCGCCAGCACGCGCTTGGACTGGCTCTCCGTCAGCACCCGACCGGTCGCGCCACGCAGCAGGGCGCGGGCTTGGCCGGCCAAGCCCGGCGCGGTGAGCCGGGCGTCCACCTGCGTTGGCCGCACTTCGGCGCGGCGATGCCAAGCCGCCAGCGTCTCGAAGCAGCGGTCCATCGAATGGAACAGGGCGATGTGCGGGTCGGCCTCGCTCTCGCGGGCGCCGGGTCCCTCGAGCCATTGCGGCGCCCAGACGTTGCAGACGATCTTGCCGGCTCGGGCGGCGCTGTCGCTGAACACCGCCAGCCGCTCCGTCGCCGACGCGTAGGCATAGGCGTGCGATGTGACCAAGGCGCCGAATGCCGGATCTTGCAGCAGGGCGTCGGTGCAGGCGAGCAGCGCGCCGGCATCGGTGATCACCTGGGCCGTGACGTCGCAGGGGTTGCGCGGCGAGCCGAAATCGGGCACGCGCGCCGCCAGCACCGCAGCGGCGTCCGCGCCCGGCTGCGGCAGCGCGACGCCATGCAGTTCCGCCTTGTCCGCCGCCATGATGGTCGCCCCGCCCGAGGTCGCGATCACCGCCACTCCCCGCGCGCTCGGGGCCGGCGCCTTGGCGAAGAAGGCCGCCGTCTCGAGCAACGCCTCGAACCGGTCCACCTGCACCACGCCCGCCTGCGCGAACGCCGCCCGGTATGCCTCGTTCGACCCGGCCAGCGAGCCCGTATGCGACATCGCCGCCACCGCTCCCGCCTGCCCCGTCGCCATCTTGTAGATCACCAGCGGCTTGCCCTTGGCCCAGGCGCGCTCGGCGGCCCGCACCATCCGCAGCGGGTCCGCCATGCCCTCGAAGCAGCAGGCGATGGCGCGGCAAGCCGGATCCTCGGCCAGGTAGGCCACGTAGTCGGCCACGTCGACGTCGCTTGAATTGCCCGACGTCAGCACGTGGCTTACCGACAGGCCGCGCTCGACCGCCTGGGCCAGCGAGAACCCCAGCGACCCCGACTGACTGACGATGCCGATTGAATGCGGCAGCAGCGCGCGCCGCGCGGGCATGGCCGAGAACGTCAGCCCGGCGCCGCTGACATAGTTCAGCAGCCCGATCGTGTTGGGGCCGACCAGTCGCATCCCCGCACCGTGCGCCAGCGCCACAAGACGCGCCTGCAAGTCGGCGCGCTCGGGCTTGCCGGTCTCGGCATAGCCGGAGGCGGCCACCACGGCGCCGCCAACGCCGGCCGCGGCGCACTCCGCCACGATCGGCTCGACCGCGTCCCGCGCCACCGCGACGAACACGCAATCCGGCACCGCCGGCAGCGCCGCGAGCGCCGGAAAGCACGCGCGCCCGGCGACGCTCTGGTAGCGCGCGTTGATCGGCCAGACGGCGCCGTCGAACGCTGCCAGATTGTGCATCACACGGTTGCCGAACGCCCCGTCCCGCTCGGTCGCGCCGATCACGGCGACGCTCCGGGGCGCCAGCAGCCGGGTCAGGGCGCTTCGTTCATAGGGCTCGGGGCATGCACTCATGAACCGAAGTTAAGCTTTAGCCCCGGCTCGGGCCACTCCATTCGGATCAGCTGGCCAACGCCCGACAGGGTGATGTAGGCGGTGCGCAGGTCCGGGCCGCCGAAGCAGATGTTGGTGGTGTAGACGTCCGGCGTCTCGACGAAGCGCACGAGCGAGCCGTCCGGCGCGATGACGGTGATGCCGCCCTGCATGAGGGTGGCGACGCAGATGTTGCTGGCGGCGTCCACCGCGAGGCTGTCGAACCGGTAGTAGCCCGGGCGGTTGAACAGGAAGCGGCCTCCGTTGGGCGACGGGAATGGCTGGCGCGCGATCACGCCGGGCGCGTCGAGGTCGAACGCCCATAGCCGCCCGCCTTCGGTTTCGGCCACGTAGAGCGTGCGTTCGTCGGGCGACAGGCCGATGCCGTTCGGCGTCAGCATCGGGTGCGTCACCTCGACGATGCGCGAGCCGTCGGCCAGGGCGTAGTACACGGCGCCGTGGTCGCGATTCTCGGCGCGGACCTTGCCGAGATCGGTGAAGTAGAAGCCGCCCTGGCGGTCGAAGACGATGTCGTTGGGGCCACGCAGCCGGCGCTCGCCGCAGCTTTCGTAGAGGACGCGCGACTGGCCCGTGCGGGGGTCGACCCGCTCGATGCGGCCGCCGGCGTAGTCGGGCGGAGTCCCGACCGGGCGGAGGCGGCCTTGCTCCTCGATCCAGGCGAAGCCGCCATTGTTGCAGACGAACAGGTCGCCGCCGGGTCCGACGGCAAGGCCGTTGGGGCCGCCGCCGAGATCGGCGATGACGGAGACGGCGCCGTCCGGGCCGACGCGGGTGATGGTGCCGCGGGCGATCTCGACCAGGGCGATGCTGCCGTCCGGCAACGCCACCGGGGCCTCCGGAAAGCGCAGTCCGCTCGCCAGCACGGTGTGTTTGGTCATGTCCGTCCCTCCTGCTCGGCCACCGCGAGCCCGGCCCGCGCGAGGCTTTGGAATTTGGCGCCTGCCGCGGCCGCCCCGGCATCGGCCGCGGTGCCGTCGCGGGCGCGGCGGACGATACCGGCCGTGATCGCGGCCCAGCGGAACAGCGAGAAGGCGATGAAGAAGTCGAGCCGGGGCACGTCGCGTCCGGCATAGCGTGCGTAGTCGGCGACGAACTCGGCCTGGCTCGGCAATCCGGCCACGTCCAGCCCGCGCACGCCGAACAGGTCGGGCGGCAGCACCCACGGCAGCGCGCAATAGGCGAGATCGGCCAGCGGATGCCCGAGGGTGGACAGCTCCCAATCCAGCACGGCGACAACCCGCGGCTCGGTCGGGTGCAGCAGCAGGTTGCCGAGCCGGTAGTCGCCATGCGCGATCGTGGTCTCGTCGTGCACCGCGTCATGGGTCGCAAGCCAGCCGATCAGCGCCTCCATGGCCGGCTCATCGTCGAGCCCGGCGGCGCGATATTGCGAGGTCCAGCGCTCGATCTGGCGGGCGACATAGCCCCCGCGCCTTCCGTACGAACCGAGGCCGACCGCGTCGATGTCGACCGCGTGCAGGCGCGCCAGCACGCGCGCCATGTCGTCGAACACCGCGCGGCGGTGCGCCGCGTCCACGCCCGGCACGGTGCGGTCGGCGTAGACCCGGCCGTCGACGTGATCCATCACGAAGAACATCGTCCCGATCACGGACCGGTCCTCGCACAGCACCCGCACCGGCGGCACCGGGACATCGGTTTCGGCCAGCGCGCGCATGACGCGGAACTCGCGATCGACCGCGTGGGCCGATGGCAGCACCTTGCCTGCCGGCTGCTTGCGCAGAACGTAGACGCCGGCATCGGTGGTGACATGGAAGGTCGGGTTCGACTGGCCGCCTTGGAACTGCCTGACGGTGCAGCCGTGCGCGAAGCCGGGGAGCCGGCCGGAGAGGTAGTGCGACAGCGCGTCCACGTCGAACCGGTGCCGATCCAGAACCTCCACTAATTGGGCCGCTCCGGTCAAGCGGACACCGTGATTAGCACCTTGCCGGACGTCGCCCGCCCGGCTAGCCGCGCCAGCGCCGCTGGCGCCTGGTCGAGCGGGAAGCGCGCGCCGATCAGCGGTGGGACCGCGCCCTGGCGGTAGAGCGTCAGCACGTGTTGGCCGACCCGTTCGGAGAGCGCGGGATCGTGCCGCCGGGCTTCGCCCCAGAGCACGCCAATGGCTGAGGCTTCGCGCAGCAGCAGTCGGTTGGCGGCCAGGGCCGGGATCGCGCCGCCGGCGAAGCCGACCACGAGGTAGCGCCCGTGCCAGGCGATGGCGCGCAGGCTGGGTTCGGCGACGGGTCCGCCGACCGGGTCGTAGACGATGTCGATGCCGTCGCGGCCGACGAGCGCGCGCAGCGCGTCGATCCAGCCTGCGTCCGAGTAGTCCAGCGCCTCGTCGGCTCCTAGCGCGCGGCAGGCCGCCACCTTGGCCGCCGACCCGGCCGTCGCGATCACCCGGCACCCCGCCGCCTTGGCGATCTGCACCGCCGCACTGCCGACGCCGCCCGCGCCGGCGTGCACGAGCACGGTCTCGCCCGCCTGCATGTGCCCGCGGTCGTGCAGGGCGTAGTACGAGGTCGGGTAGTTGATCCCGAGCAGCACCAGCGCCTCGGCTGGCGGCACGTCGCCGGGTACTGGGCGGACGGCGTCGTCGGGGACCAGCGCGTATTCGGCGAAGGCGCCGGTCTCGATGCTCGCGCACACCATCGAGCCGGGCGGCAGGAGGCCGCCGGTGACGACCGTGCCGACCAGCTCGACGCCTGGCGTGAAGGGCAACGGCGGCTTGCGCTGGTAACGGCCGCGCACCATCAGCGTGTCGAGGAAGTTGACCCCCGCGACCATGACGCGGACCAGGCACTGGCCGGGTCCGGGTTCCGGCTGCGGCAGGTCCGCGAACCGCATCGTGCCGTCATCGCTGATCTCGTCGACGATCCACGCCTTCATAGCCATGACCGCATGCCCGAACGCCGCTCCTCGGGCCGCTTCGTTGGGCCGCTTGCGCCATTGTGGCCACGCGGGAAAACGGCTGTAAAGCTCAGCCCAGGCGAGCAAGGCGGGCCGGGCGGGCCCGCCAGGCCCGCAGGAGGATCGGGACGCCGATCAGGGCCGCGAGCGCCCCCAGCGGCAGCACCTCCTGTGGCTGCAGCAGCAGGCTCACGGTCGGCGCCTCGCCGCGGCGCAGTTGCTCGCCGACCCCGGCGCCGAGCCGCGCGAACAGGGCGAAGGCGGGCAGGATGCCGATCGCGCTTGCCAGCACGAACGTCGCCAACCGGAGCCCGGCGCCGCCGGCGGCCACGCTGATCAGCCACCCCGGCGTGACCGGCGCGAGCCGCAGCGCGAGCACCGCCAAGAACCCGTCCCGCCGCAACCGGGCGAGCAGCGCCGCGTGCCGGCCGGGCCAGCGTTGCGCCATCAGGCGGCGGGCCAGCAGGAAGAGCAGCGCGCCGCCGGCCACCGCCGCCGCGATCGCCGCCGCGGCGCCGAACTCAGCGCCGAACAAGACCCCGCCGGCGACCGCGGAGGCGGGACCGACCGGCAGGCAGGCCAGCGTCATGGCCGTGAACACGAGCAGGTAGCCCAGCACGGCGGGGCCCGGATGCAGCGATGCCCAGATGCGGACGGCATCGAGCCGCGCCGCGGCCTGTGTCCAGAAGACATTGCCGAACACCGCCGTGGCGATGGCGATGGCGAGGGCGATGGCGAGCACGGCGCCTGCCAGCAGGGCCAGCTTGGCACGATCCGGGGCGCGTCTGCTTGCAATTCTGGTTTGAGGCACCGGGGCCGCCGAACGAGGTCGATGCATGGTCACTAGAGTTTACGTGTGTCGAGCGCAACGAGGATCAGCGCTTCAGCAGCGCTCCCGGCGAGACCCGCCCAGCCAGCAACGCCGGCACGGTCGCGGCGGCCAGCGCCGCCGCCAGGGTCGTCAGCGCCAGCCGGGCCTCCGGCCAGCCCAGCCCGACGGTGACCGCGACGCCGGACGAGCGGCCCCAGGCCTGTCCCGCCAGAGAAGCCGCCCCCCAGCCGAGCAGCACGCCGGCGCCCACGCCGGCCAGCAGGATCGCGCCCAGCTCGAGCCAGAGCGCCGACATCACGAACAGAGGCGGTGCGCCGATCGCGCGCAGGACCGCGTGCTCGCGCGCGCGGCCGGCGACCAGGGCTGCGAACGCCAGGAACACCGCGACCACCACCAGCACCGAGGTGGCCGCGGCCATCGCCGACAGCACCGAGCGCACGTCGCCCAAGGTGCGGAACAGGCTTGTCAGCACCTCGCCGGGGAACACCGCCGTGCTGGACGCGGTGCGGTAGCGGGCGCGGAGTTGGTAGGCGCCGGCGATGGAGCGCGGCTTGAGCACGATCGCCGGCACGCCGGCGGGCTGCTCCCAGGGCGGGCCGACCCGCTCGACATTGGCTGGATGACCGTTGCCGAGGCCGTGCAGCTCCCAGACGCTTTCGATCGGCACCAGGATCGCCTGGTCCCAGGGCGTGCCGGTGGGCGGGAGGCGGCCGACGATCTGGTAGGCGATCTCGGCGTGGACGTGGCCTTCGCGGGTCTCGACCAGGCCGTGCATGGGGGAGAATTTGTCGCCCAAGGGTAACGGCACCGACGCGCCTACGACGGCTTCCTCCTCGGCGGCGAAGGCGCGGCCTTTGGCCAGGGTGCGCGTGCCGGCGCGCAGGAGGAAGGCCGGGGCGACGCCGACGACGGGGTGGCCTCGCCAGGAATCGCCGAAGCCGATGGGCGAGGCCCAGAGCGCTTCCGGCTCGGCCAGCACGCGGCCGACCAGCGCGGGCTCGAGCAGCGGGACCGTTTCGGGTTGCAGGTAGACGGCGGCCAGCACCAACTGGGTTGGGCCGCCGGGGGCGCCGACGATCAGGTCGAAGGCGTCGGCCGCCTGCGCGGCGGCCCGGCGGCTGGCGCGTTCGAGGGCGCCGACGCCGATGCCGAGGGCCATGGCGACCGCGATCAGCAGCGCCATGGCGGCGGCGCTGCGCCAGCGACGGCGCAGGGCGACTCGGGCGAGCGGCCAGGGGTTCATGCCGGCGCTCCGGTCAGGGTGCCGGCTGCGAGGGCGAGGCGGCGGGGCATGCGGTCGAGCAGCACCGGGTCGTGGCTGGCGACGATGAGGGTGGCGCCGGTGGCGGTGGCGGCCTCGACCAGCAGGCCGGCGACCTCGGCGGCGGATGTACGGTCCAGGCTTGCGGTGGGTTCGTCGGCCAGGAGCAGCGACGGGCGGGCGAGCAGGGCGCGGGCGAGGGCGACGCGTTGGCGCTCGCCGCGGCTCATGACGGCGATGGGGCGGGTGGCGTCGACGCCGAGTTGGTCGAGCAGGGCGCGGGCGCGGGCGCGGGCTTCGGCGGGGACGCGGAGGTGCTCGAACAGGAGCGGGAGGCAGACATTGTCGAGGGCGGAGAAGCCGTCGATCAGGTGGATGTCCTGGAACACCAGGCCGAGCGCGCGACGGCGCCAGCGGTCCCGGGCCGGGGCGCTCAATGACCAGAGCGCCAGCTCGTCCCAGCGGACCTGGCCGCGGGCGGGCCGTTCCAGGCCGGCCAGGGCGTGGAGCAGGCTGGTCTTGCCTGCCCCGGACGGGCCTTCGATGGCCACCGCGCTGCCGGGTGGCAGGGCCAGGCTCGGGATCGTCAGGACCGGGCCGAGGCCGGGGAAGGCGATCTGCAGGTCCTCGACCGTGAGCGCCGGGCCGACGAGGCGGTCAGGTGCGGCGGAATCGGGCATCGCGCAGCCGGGCCTGGCTGACGAAGCCGGAGGCCGGGTCGGTCCAGGAGCCGAGTTCGAGGGTGCCGGCGACCTCGATGATCTCGGCCGGGGCGGTGGGTTGGGCCTCGTGCTTGAGGTAGGCGACGACGATGTCGGGCGGCCATTGCGAGTCGGACGAGCAGAACGGGCAGACGCTCATCGGCTCGCGGGTCAGCACGAAGAAATCGGCGTCGGCCTTGAGCGGCGGGGCCATGAAGCCCTCCATGACCACGAGTTTGCCGGACAGGGCGCGGGCCCGGTCCGAGAAGGTCAGGCCGGTGACGGACCAGGTGCCGTAGAGGTCGTCGAAGCGCATCCGCTCCTCCGCGCCCCCCTCCTGCGCGCCCATGCCGGCGAGGAGGAGCAGCGGCGTGGCCAGGAAGGGTCTTCTACTGACGGCCAAGACCGAGGCTTTCGGCCATGGCGCGGAAGACGAAGGTGTTGTCGACGAAGCCGTGCAGGCGTTCGGAGCCGGGGCCGCTGGCGCGGAGCAGGGCGTCGTCGGCGGCGTGGACGCCGGTATCGGCGGTGCGCGGGAGGTTGCCGGCGCGGAACTGGGCGCCGGGCCCGTTGGCCTTCTCGTTGGCGACGAAGCCGCCATCCGGGCCGCCCTTGATGGCCGGGACGCGGGGGCCTTCGAGGTTAGGCTTGTAGGTTTCGTAGTAGTCGGGGAAGTCGGCGTAGAACATGGCCAGGCGGCGGGAGACGTCGACGCTGGGCGGGTAGCCGCGCTCGTCGGCGGGCGGGTAGTTGGGGAAGCCGGCGGCGGCGTAGGTGCCGACCTTGTCGCGCATCTCGGCGGCCTGGATGTCGTCGCGGACGGTGCCGACGATGCCGACGCCGTGGGTGTGGTCGGGGACGACGATCAGCAGGGTATCGTTGCGGTCGCCCATCCAGTCCTGGACGACCTTGATGGTGCGGTCGAGCAGGATGGTGTCGTAGACGGAGCGTTCCCAGTCGAGCGGGTGGTTGAACTTGTCAATCAGGCCGCTCTCGATCATCAGGTAGAACCCATTAGGATTCTTTTCCAGGACTTGCAAGGCGACGGTGACCTGCTCGGTCAGGTCGGGCTGATCGGGGAAGCGGGGGACGGTGCCCTTCTTGAGGTAGAAGCGGTCGAGGGCGCCATCCATGTTGCCGAGGGTGAAGAGGCCGAGCAGCTTGGCCGGTTTCTGGGCCGAGGCGGCGAGGAGGGCTTCGCGGGTGTCGGCGAAGGCGTAGCCGGCGTCTCGGAAGGCGGCGAGCATGTCGCGTTCGTCGGAGCGGCGGGAGCCGGGGACGGATTTGGGCAGGAACGAGGCGGAGCCGCCGCCCATGGCGACTTCGGGGGCGAAGGCGAGCATCTGGTCGGTGATCGGCACGTAGTCGGTGCGGCGGCGGGTGTGGGCGAAGACGCCGGCGGGGGTGGCGTCCTGGATCTCGGTGTTGGTGACGATGCCGACCGACATGGAGAGCTTGCGCTTGACCAGTTCGCCGAGGGTTTCGACCTTGGGGTGGTCGAGCGTGTTGGTGGCGCGGCTGGCGTAGGCGCCGAGCGCGTTGACGGCGCTCTTGTGGCCGGTGTTGTAGGCGCTGGCGCTGTTGGCGCTGTCGGTGACGATGCTGTCGCTGCCGGAGGTGCCGACGGTGGCCATCTGCGGCAGGTCGTCCATGGCGAGGGTGTGGCGGTATTTGCCCTGGTCGATGCCGGCGGAGAGGATGCGGGCGGCGGTGACGTTGGCCATGGACATGCCGTCGCCGATCATGAGGATGACGTTCTTGGCGCGGCGGGGTTCGGCGGCGGCGTAGACGTCCCAGCCGACGCTGGCGGTGTGGTCGCCGTCGGTGGCGGCGATGTCGTAGTGGCCGGGCTGGTCGAGGCTGGCGCCGCGCAGGGTGACGGAGGAGGCGTCCTTGTCGTTCTCGCGGGCGGTCAGGGTGGCGGGTTCGCCGAGGACCTCCTTGGCGTCGCGGCCGTTGATGGTGAGGCGCAGGCGGGCGGGGTCGACGATGGCGGGGAATTCGACTTTCAGGTCGAAGCGGCTGCCGGCGAGGATGGCGGCGCGGTCGATCGGGTAGATGGTTTGGGCTTGGGCGAGCACGGGGCTGCAGGCGACGCAGGCCAGCACTGCTAGGGACATTGCTCGCATGGGCGTCTCTCCTTCTCGTGATCGGCGGAGCCTATCGCGGGCGGGCTCATCGCGTAAGTCGGTCTTGGAAATGTCATGCCGGTTTGGGGCGGGGGCGATGCATGAGGGGTCATGATGGTTGCTCGGCGCACTCTCCTGTTCACTCTGGCCAGCGTGGCTCCGGCTCGGGCGGGGACGGGATTGTTGAGCTTCGCCGGGTTGTATGGGGCGGTGACGGCGGAGGGGATCCAGCTTTCGGCGGCGTCGCAGGCGCTGGTTGGGCACCGGGTCGAGATCACCGGGTTCATGGCGCCGCCGTTGAAGGCGGAGAGCGATTTCTTCGTGCTGACGCGGTATCCGATGTCGATCTGTCCGTTCTGCTCGAACGCGGCGGATTGGCCGGTGGACGTGATCTTCGTGCGGCTCGGGCGGACGGCGGAGACGATCGAGCCGAGCTACGCGATCCGCGTCACGGGCGTGCTCGAGCACGGGGCCAAGATGGACCCGGACACGGGGTTCGTCAGTCTGGTTCGGCTGGTGGATGCGGATTGGCGGCGGGTCTGATCAGCCGTCGGGCGGTTGATGGCTGGGATTTTGGTGGCCCGGGGGTGGATGGCGGGGCCTGGGTTCGATGCCGAGGATTTCGTCGGAGAGTTTGGCGGGGTCGAGGGCGATGCCGAACTCTTCGGTGATGGCCATGAGGTGGTCGATGAGGGGGGTCTCGGCGTCGGGGTCGTCGGCGAGGGCGTCGTCGATGGCGCTGTCGAGATCGCGGCGGAGGTGGGCGCGGTCGGATTGGGGGGCGGCGTCGACGGCGGCTTGCAGCGGCTGGCGGAGGACGGCGCGGCGGGGGTCGGCGGTGGTGGTGCGGGCATGGGGGGCGCGGGAGGAGCGGGTGTGCTCGCCGTTGACGACGCGGTTCTCGTGGGAGACGACGAGGGTGACGGCGCGGGTGGCTCGGGCGAGGTCGAGGGTTGGTGCGGCGGTGGCGCCGGGTTGGCCGCTGGCGTGGGCAGCGTCGATTTCGGCGGCGGCGATGCGGGCGGCCTGCATGTTGAGCTCGGCGAGCTCGCGGAAGTAGGCGAGCTGGCGGTCCCGGCGCTCGGCGTCGGGCTCGGTGGGCGGTGGGGTGTGCCGGGGTTGCGGGCGGGGGGTGGCGGTTGGCATTGGGGTGAGTAGGAACATTTTCTTGCGTTGGGATGCAAGGGGTTTTAGTTGGGGGCGTTGTGTTGGGGCGGTGGATGGTAGCAGAGGTTGGGTTTGGCGGGCTGTTCGACTATTTGGTCGGGAGTTGACGGTCGGGCGAGCCCGTTGCTTTGGCCGCTTTGCGCCTCATTCGGGCCGATCACCGGCGTTCACGGCCTTCTCCAAAGCCGTCATTGGGTTCGTGTGACGCAGATGTAAGCGCCGGAGGCAAAAGTTATCACTGAAGCGGCCGGGTTGTCCGGCTACGCCGGAGTAAGAATCCGTCGACGCCCGGCTCTGCAGCAGGTTCGTCGCCGTTTTCCTGGAAGGGCATTTTTCTTGCTTCGCTGATCGGAACGTTTCATGTTAGCCGCACAGTGGCAGGTCGGGGGTTTGCCGTTTGCGAAGCGGGCGGCGCGCTACCCTTGTGTGCAGCCGTTATTGTGGCGAGCGAACGGGGGCGATGAGCGATGGATTTTCTTGAGCGCCTGCTCGGTTGGGCACCGGACGGCGGCGGCGGCACGCTCGAACTGATGCTGCTGGTGACGGCCGCGGTCGCGATGGTGCTTGTAGTGGCGTTTCGTGGGCGAGGCCTGAGACGACTCCCCGGCAGCAAACACTGACGGAGCCGATCGCAGTCGGCGGGCCCCAAGCGAGCCACGGGATCGGGCGCGCTCCGCACTGACCAGGTTCCCCGGTGACGGAGATATCAATGGCGTGTTGCGGCAAGACCACTGATCGCATGCAGGGCAAGGCAGGCCCTCCGGGCTGCATGCTGTGCAGGATCTGGCAGATCCTCACGCGCGAGAAGACGCCCGAGGGCGACCCCTGCGTCGTCGTGCCGGGCCACGTGATTCGCAAGCCCGATCCATGCATCTACGACCAGTTCCTTTTGATGCAGCTCGGTCAGCCCGTCACCTGGGACAATCCCGATGTCCGCATTTTTCTGGGCGGCATCGAGCAATACACCTACAACCTAACCGTCGGCACCGAGTACGATGTTACGATCGAGGTGCATAATTCGTCACGCGATGACCGCGCCGACGGCACCACGGTCGACGTGCACTGGATCGAGTTCGGTGCCGGCGGGCAGACGCGTCATCCGATCGCGACGCTGAGCGCCAACGTACCGGTCTGGCCTGGCACCGCGATCGTGCCTGTGAAATGGCGCACCCCCGATGTGCCGGGTCATTATTGTATCGAAGTCGAGCTGTCGCATCCCAGGGACGGCAATCCGTCGAACAATCGCGGCTGGAACAACACCCAGGTCTACGCCGCTCATTCGGTGGTGAAGCGAAAGATCCCGATTTTCAACCGCTATCCCGATGGTTGTCCCGAGGTGAAGGAGGGGGGCGGGCCCATCCTGCGGCCGCACCGGGCGTTCCTTGGCTGGGGCTTGCTCGGCTTGGTGGCCGGGCTGCTGTCCGGCCACACCGATGCCAGCGCCGGCAGCAGCATCGTGCATACGCTGTCGATGATGGCGACTGGCTACGTCGTCCTGTCGATGGTCGGATTGGCCGCCGAATCGACCTATGCCTGGATAATCAGGCGGCGAAACGAACAGCGGGGCGAGAAGCGTCGTTCCGATCGAACGAGCTGCAACCTGGTGCAGATCGATATCGACTCCTACACATTCGATGACGGCAGCGGCAAGGAATTTGATCCGAAGACCCGTTTTCAGGGCAAGGCACCGGTCTGGCCGGCGACGGTCACGCCGTCGTCGTTCCTGTTCGTCCCTGGCGAGGCGGTGCGCGAAGTCGAGTTGCGGGTCGAAGCGCCAGACGGTCCCGGTCCGGCCGGCTCCTTTAACGTCAGCGTGCGGCAGGGCGGCGTGCCGAGCGGCGGCGTCACCCTGACGATCACCACGGGAGGTCCCTGACCATGGCCGGGTGCGAGACCGACCACAAGGAGGGCGGCGATCCGAAAGCCGCCGAGGGACGGGTGCTCGGCTGGGTGTTCGGCGGGGCGGGCGTGGTCGGCCTGGCCGCGTTCCTGGAAGCGGCGGGCATCGCCGGGCTCAGCGGCGGCGCAATCGCGATCGTAGTGGCGGCGATCATCGTCGCGGCGCTCGCGGGCGCCGTGCTCGGCTTCTTCATCGGCTGGGCGGTGAATTGGTTCGATCGGTTGCACGTGCAGAACCCGAGTCAGATCACGATGAGCGGCTGCGTGCTGTGCGCCGGCAAGAATTCTGGCGTGCCGCCGTTCAACGACAACGACTGGACGTTCAACCTCGGCGGCTCCTCGCTCGCGCTGTTGGCCCCGATTAAGGCAGGCCTCGACGTGACGGAGATTCGCACCCGCGGCGCGCCAGGCGACGGACCGGCGTTCAAAGTGGTCGACGCGGCGACCGGGCTGCCGGCGCTGCATTGCGAGATCGGCTCGCACATTGGCGACTACGCGGCGGTGGGAGGTGCGATCGGTTCAGTCGCCGGCGCGATAGCCGGCGCCGTGGCAGGGGCGGCGATCTGCGTGGCGTTCGGCCTGCTCACGTTCGGTATCGGCGCGGCGCTGTGCCTGCTCATCGCTGCGTTCGCGATCCTGCTTGGTGCCGCCGCCGGCGGCATCGTGGGCGACGCGATCAGCGGCGTCGCCGGCTGGATCGCCGACGAGCTCAGCGATTTCGACAAGCGCGGCGAGGCGATCACCAAGGGCTGCATCATGACCTTCACCGGCCGCTGGGTGACGGATTCGAGCCACCAGCACAACGAGATCCACGATATCGACAGTGCCCAGCTGGTCGAATGCAACAATTGCCAGGACGACGTCACCGGCGCGGCGTCGAGCGGCCTGATCGCCGCCGTCGGCATCGGGCGGCACCCGACCGGTCGCGACCCGTAGCGCGTGGCGCCGCCCAATCGTCTGCGGGCGGCGGCGATTTGATTGCGACGACGGCCCGCGTGCGGTACGTTGCGTGGACTTATGAGGCCTCACAACGGCAGGAAAGACTGGTAGGTCGTGGGAGTAACCTGAACGGACGACAGCTTTTCCTGCTCTCTACCCGAAACCCGTCAGTCTGCTTCCGGCCAGAGGCGGACACGCGTGTTTGCGTCCGCCTCGCGCCGTCTACTTGATGAAGCCCGCTGCCTTGACCTTCTGGACCGCTGCTTCGACGGCTTCAATGCCGCCGTTGGCGTAGAGGATTTGGAGGCGTTCGGCGGCAAGGTGGGATAGGGCGGGGTTGCGGTATTCGGTGTTGTATTGGGTGGTGTTGGCGGGGTCGTAGCCGAATTTGGGGGCGAGGGTTCGGAGGAAGAGTTCGCTTTGGACGATTGCGGGGCCGGTGAAGGTGTAGTCGGCGTCGGATAGGTTGTGGGCGACGTATTCGTAGAGGAGGTTGGATTGGTTGGGCAGGCTGGCCAGGATGTTGATGGAGGCTAGTTTGCGGACGGGGGCTAGGCGGAGGCGGTTGGTGGTGTCCTTGATGAGGAGGCCGCGGTCGACCGGGTCGGTGTTGGCCATGATGGCGGCGGTTCGGAGCCAGTTGACGACGCTGAATTCGTTGCCGGCGTTCGGCGCCCCGTGGGCGGAGGCCTGGGCGATGATGAAGGCGGGGGGGAGGCCTCGGGCGATGCTTTCGGCGATGCCCATGAGGTGGTGGCCGCCGGTCTTGGTGGTTCCGGGGGTGCCCCAGGCGTCGGTCTTGCCGTTGCCGCCGAAATTCATTTCGTTGTATTCGGAGCCGTCGGCGTTCCATTGGAAGACCATGGTCTTGGCCCAATCGTGCCAGATGGGGGCGGCGATGGCGATGTCCTGGTCGATCATCAGCGCCGGGTCGGCGTTGCCGCCAATTTCTGGGAGACCTTTCGCGTCGAGGGCGCCGTAGATGTGGCGGTAGGTTTCGGCGAGGTTGAGGCTGCTGGTGAGGTTGACGGCGACGTGGATGGGCAGGCCGCCGGGTTCGGAGTGGTGGCCGCCAAAGACGCTGCCGGGGGCGGCGACGTAGGGCTGGGGCAGTTTGGGGCAGTCGGTGGTGTCGTCGCGCAGGCCGGGGAAGATGCCGGCGAGGAGGCCGCCGGGGATGCGGCCGGCTTCGGCGGGGTCGAGGAGGCCTTGGGTGGTGAGGGTGTCGACGATGCGCTGTTTTTTCTCGGCGGTGAGGCCGGCGCGGAATTTGACGCAGGTGTCGGGGTTGAAGACGGCGTCCTGGGTCTGCTCGCGGAGCTTGGGGTCGGTGATGCCGGCGAGCTTGGACTTGATCAGGTCCATCGAGCTGCGGACGAGGGCGGAGCTCTGCGCCATCTTCGTTGCGATTTCGTTCCATGGGCCGAGACCGGTCTGGTCGGCCAGGGCCGGGGTGCAGAGGGCGAGGGTTAGCGGGAGGGCGGCGAAACGATTGCTCAGGCGGGTCGTTTGCAAGCGGGGCATGGGTGGGGCTCCACGGAAGGGTGGGGCACCCTACAAGGGATCGGGGCGGTGTTTGTGATGATCACGTTACGGCGCGGCGGATGGCGTAGGCGGGCGCGCGCCAGGCTTCGGAGGCCATGATCGCGCGCAGGATGGTTACGGCGTCCCACAGGTCGGCGAAGCCGAGGTAGAGGGGGGTGAGGCCGAAGCGGATGATGTCGGGGGCGCGGAAGTCGCCGATGACGCCGCGGGCGATGAGGGCCTGCATGATGGGGTAGGCCGTGGGGGTGGGTGAAGGAGACCTGGCTGCCGCGGCGGGCGGGGTCGGGTGGGGGAGGCGCGCGGGAGGGCGCCGAGGGAGTTGCCGTCGAGGTAGATGACGCCGTCGGGCAGGGTGAAGCGGGCGCGCATTCCCGCGAGCTCGTCGTTGGCGTCCATCGCCCGTAGTTGCGCCCGATCCATCATCGCCCTGCCCCTCTGGAAAGCTCAACCGGATTGCACGACATTCTTGTCCATACCAGGGAGACGATCCGCATGGATGGGAAGAACGGCGCCGGGCTGCAGAGCCTCGATGCGGTGATCGTGGGCGCGGGGTTCGCCGGGCTGTACCAGCTGCATGTGCTGCGCGACCGGGCGGGGCTGAATGTGCGGGTGCTGGAGGCGGCCGGGGGGATCGGCGGGACGTGGTATTGGAACCGGTATCCCGGGGCGCGGTGCGATTCCGAGAGTTATTATTACTCTTACAGCTTCTCGCCGGAGCTGGAGCAGGATTGGGTTTGGTCGGAGCGGTATCCGGAGCAGCCGGAGATCATGCGCTATCTCGGCCATGTCGCCGAGCGGTTCGATTTGATGCGGGACATCCAGCTGGACACGCGGGTGGTGGCGGCGCGGTTCGATGCGGCGGGGGATCGCTGGCTGATCGAGACGGCTGCGGGGGAGCGGTTTTCGGCGCAGTTCCTGATCACCGCGGTGGGGTGTCTGTCGACGGCGAACATGCCTGGGATCGAGGGGATCGAGGGGTTTGCGGGCGAGGTTTACCACAGCGGGCAGTGGCCGCATGGGGGCGTGGATTTCAGCGGCAAGCGGGTGGGGCAGATCGGGACGGGGTCGACGGGGATCCAGGCGGCGCCGGTGATCGCGGAGACGGCGGAGCAGCTGGTGGTGTTCCAGCGGACGGCGAATTACAGCGTGCCGGCGCGGAACGGGACGATGACGGAGGAGCAGCAGCGCGAGATCAAGGCCAATTATGCGGCGATCCGCGAGAAGGTGCGCTCGACCACGAACGCGCATCCTTGGGATGTGGCGCCGGAGAGCGCGCTGGATTTGTCCGACGAGGAGCGGCGGGCGCGGTATGAGGCCGCGTGGGAGAAAGGCGGGCTGCGGTTCCGGGCGGCGGTGCGGGACATGCTGACCGACCCGGCGGCCAACGAGACAGCGGCGGAGTTCATCCGGGGCAAGATCCGGCAGATCGTGCATGACCCGGCCATCGCCGAACGCTTGACGCCGCGGGACCATCCGTTCGCGGCCAAGCGTCCGCCGATCGACACCAATTATTTCGAGACGTTCAACCGGGACAACGTCACGCTGGTGGATCTGCGGGCGACGCCGATCGAGCGGATCGAGCCAGGGGGGGTGCGGACGAGCGAGGCGCTGTGGGCGCTGGACGTGCTGGTGTTCGCGACCGGGTTCGATGCGATGACCGGGCCGTTGCTGGCGCTGAACCTGCAGGGCGATGGGGGGTGCACGTTGCGGGAGGCGTGGCGGGCGGGGCCGCGCACGTATCTGGGGCTGCAGATTCCGGGGTTTCCCAATCTGTTCACCATCACCGGGCCGGGCAGCCCGTCGGTGCTGACGAACATGCCGACAGCGATCGAGCAGCATGCGGACTGGATCGCGGATTGCATCACGCGGATGCGGGCGAGCGGGTTGCGGCGGATCGAGACGACGCAGGCGGCGGCGGACGAGTGGGGGGTCGAGGTGGCGCGGGCGGCCGATGCGACGCTGCTGCCGATGGCGTCGTCGTCGTGGTATCTGGGCGCCAACGTGCCGGGGAAGCCGCGGGTGTTCATGCCGTATGCGGGCGGGATGGCGCATTATGCCGGGCTGTGCCGGGCGGTGGCGGCGGGGGATTACCGGGGGTTCGAGCGGCGCTGATCCGCAGTTCCGCATAGCCTCCCGCACCGGGCGTCGTTAGGGTCCGGGCAGC
>JAABUK010004515.1_pt1 | contig 22521 bp, 18 predicted proteins | sample 5559141 | NCBI WGS metagenome assembly JAABUK01 (sample SAMN10711869, study PRJNA513367) | rock metagenome | isolation source: Antarctica rocks | place: Antarctica: Victoria Land, Pudding Butte nord | collected 2016-01-03
CATGTGAAAACGTGAAAACTTGAAGCTCAGCCTTTGCAGTTCTTCGCGTTGCTCAACATGAGCAACTTTCTATAGCCGGGACCACAAATTGAGGTAGCTAGCGAGCTCGATTATTACGAGATCCTTCGCCTAGAATAGCACCATTGCCCAGAGAGCTCCCTCACCCCTTTTAAGCTTCTTCAGTTTACCCAGATGTGCTTTCGATCAAGGTAGCGGCACAACGGCATTTCTCACCAAAGCGCGCGGTATAACTTTCAAATCAAACCTTGATTACTGCATACACAGCGTTGACGACTCATCCACCAAAGAAGATTCTTTGCCACATTCCTTCCAGGGTCCTCGTCAGAGTTGCAAAGCTCTCGCATTCCAATTGCTGGCACATCCATGTCTCAAGAGTTGCGTCTCGTTCCTCTGCAGGTAGATCTGCCCACTGTGCAATTTCAGGTGACTTGGCGAAGTCTGGATTGTTCATTAATGCCACCATAGAAATGCTGGCGGTAGTGTGAGAACATCCTAGTTGAGCAATGTTCGTGATGTTAGCCAATGGTCCTCGTTCCGGAGGCGTCGTATTTGCTGCATCAATGGAGCTTGCTGACATTTCTTCGACGGGCGTTTGTGCTGATGTGGGGATTACATCGTGGTCCCGCGAATGGTAGCCGTGAAATGCACCCACGTTTGTTGCAGTGGCCAAAGAAGAGATAGTGCCAAGGTTACTGCCACCAACTCCTACGCTCCTTGTTGCCGCTTCCGGAACCGAGACAGTGGGCAGTTCCACCCTGTCACCAGAAGGCAGTAGGGCAGCCATATCCAGAAGAGCAACGGAGGCAATACGTTTTGAAGGATGTTGAAGAGTCGGGTCATTGAGAGCTTCCGTGACATCTTTTCGCTTAGTGCGCTGGCGCGACTGACGCTCGTCAACACGAGCCAGCAGGGCCTGAGTGTCAATATTGCTGTATTGGTATGTTGTCGGCTGTTCTCCTCCCTCTTTCGCATGGGCATAGTTCACGGTAACAGATTCTTGAGGATCTCCAGTCTCCGAAACGTTCCCAAATCCGGTGGCCGCTGAAGAGATCGAGTCCACAGAGACTTTGTTGGCATCATCTTCCAAATGGTTGATCTCAGCTGGCTGCCCAGGCAATCTCTGTGCGCGGTGGAGAAGTTCTTCGACACTTGGGACCGATGAATTATCCTCAGGGATAGATACCTTCTTGCGCGAGCGTGACGCAGCCGGAGCATTCCTCGTTGCTCGGGTTGATTTTGTTGCACGTTTTGCAGGAGGCTTTTTTGTTACTTCTAAGGGTACGTGGTTAGTGTGTTGCTCAACTACTATATTAGATTACCTGGGTTACCAGAACTGTTTACCGAAGCATTAGCGGGTGCTGCGCTGCTGCTCGCTTCTCCTCTACTAGTTTCCAATGTTGTTCTTGATACCTTGAAGGGGAGCTCACGTTTAGGCGGCAGCATCTGCGATAGTCTTTGAGACTCGAAGGTAGGTGCCGTTGAAGGCCTTGGCTTTATCGTGCCAAAGGGTAACGAGGCGGTGTGATGTCCACTGTTGACTCTTCTACCTGCAGCTGCTGCGACTGGATCTGACGAAGAGGGGAACGATGGATGTCTTGGAGCTTGGTGTTGAGCAGGGCTGCTCTTCTCCTGCTGGTGAAAGGTTTGATCAGAGACTGTTGGCGCACGATTTGACTCGGAGAAAAATGGGGACACCAGAGCCTTTTCTGGATATGGGGGGCCTTTATTTGTATCATATGCTGTGTTCGAGTACATTGAGGCTCCCAGCTCAGACTTCCACATACTACTTGAGGATGTAGAGGGTCTGCTAGACGAGTGAATTGATGTGCAAAGACTGGGGACTAGAGTTCCTTGATCAGAATCGGCTGTAGAGGGAGCCTGCCTGAGATTCTCTCTTGACTGACAAGCCAAACTACCTGGAGTAATAGCAGAGGAAGCGGTACTTGGACGACTCAGTTGTGGTTGTGGTGCAAGTGATCCTGCTTGCGTAAATGGACATCCCGCTTGAGAGAAGAGGGCCAGGGCCTTATAAAAGTCGGATTCCAGCTTGAATTTCATTTGAAAGCGTCGGATCTGGATCGTAGTTAGTACTTGTGAATAGCTCCACATTTTGAGTTATGAGATGACCTGGCCATGTTGCAAGGGAAACCGGACAGCTATGCAAGGTTCTTGAATGATGATCGTAACTGCAGGGACTTTTGTTGTTGATAGCGTTGTCTTCATTTCTTGCACTGCGTTCATAGCTTCACGACCCAGAGCTGGCAGATTCAGATCCTCCTAAAGGCATGACCCCGTTCACGTTAGTGGGATTCGCTGAATTCTCGCTCACTCAGCAGTCATCAACGCACCATAACGTCAGGCTCGGCTAGAACCTTGAACTGGCTACTTTCCTCCACTTCACCATTGTATTTCTGCATAGCAACATTTTCGAAAACAGCAAATAAATGTCCTTTGTCCGAGATGTGCGTCCACGGAATAGGTTTCACCAATTCTCCAGATACAGTTGCAAACGAAAATTTAGACAGAGGAAAGGAAGCAGGTCCTACCGGAGGACGCTGCGACAAAGCCTGGGACGACATTGGAATGTATGACAAGATTCAGATAAAGCGAACAAAAGGAAACTTTGGTAAGGCTGACAGGCATAGGCATGTGGAGGCCGAAGCTGTCCTCGGAAGAATAGGAGATGATAGGCAAAGTTGCGTGTCCCCCCTCAGAGGATCGAGCTGCACTGCATTGCGAACGTGCAGTCAACGGTCACGATTCCGCAAATAGAAGCTCGAGCTGGAGTCAGCGGCGATGGTGATGTTGACGTTTCATTTAGTGATTTCCTGTCAGAATCTTGGAAGAGAAGTTGCAAAGTTGGCTGTCATATAAACGGAGATTTGATGCTGCACCGACTCCCCTGCCAAGCCCGGGCAACGGCCAACCAAACCAAAAGCTTTGGACTTTGGATGCGCTTTGGCATACCATGTCTTTGAATGCGATGAATTGACGCGTGCTGTTTGCTGGCGAGATTTATTGTGGCATTGCTTCCGACCACACCTAACGCTCCAAGGGCCTGTTTGCTGCCATTCTATAAGATCCTTCAACGTCTTTGCGACAACAATATGATCGAGTTGAACTCGCGTTCTTGACAAAGCAACCCCTAGAGGAAGGGACCAAACCACCTTACTGCAATGGCACCTCCACCAAGAACTGAGGAAGACACCTTTTTGGATCAGCTGGCTGCCTTTCATGAGGAACGAGGGTGGGTAGCAATCGCCTCCGAAACCCTTGCAAGCAGTGCTCAGGTTGTTGATATTCTGCCAGTACCGCTTTCGATCGCGAGCCCAAAGTATCCGGTAGACCTGTCAAGCTCCTCGATTTATACAAAACTGTGCTTCGAGAAGGTGGTTATGATATGCTTTCAGCGGAGCGGATGCGATGGCGGCAGCTGGCGAAGGAATTCGGCCTCGGACACCACCATGAAGCGGCGATGACTTTCCAACTAAAAACGATATACTACAAATATCTGACGTGAGCATAGCCATGAGCACCAGGAACTGGCAGAATTCTGTACCTGACATCGGCACTAGGGCATATGAGATCAAATATCATTGGAGGGAAGAACCTCCACCACCCGAAATTCTTGAGAATCTCACGGCGAAGGGGGGCGACGTACGGAAACGAACTGTCGAGAATTTCAATGTGCATGGCTCTCGCGAAACCGGCTTGCTCGTTGATGGCGTCGAATCTGGAGAGGATGAACAAAAGACCCCAAAGATTGGAAATACAATAGAAGCTGAAGAGGCAGGCAGCGGAGGCAGATACCAAACAAGTAAGCAACGTCCAGTCAATCATACGAAAACGCTTGCTCTGCCGCACAAGTGTTTTACCTCGATCAATTTTCAAGGACGAAGACCCTTGCTGGCCCGTGGTTTTATTTGCTCACCACTGCATGCAACACCCTCCCTCCATAGTCTTGCTTGCATTTTCTTTACTTCTTGTCTTGGCTCTTGTCTTACACTCCGGATAGGGCAGCTAAGGCAAGATCCCAAGCGTACACAACTGTTTCAACCAGACCTAGGGTCTACAAGAAGGATGTTTTCCCGAGCAACGAGCTCACCGCAAGCGTCACCTGCTCCTCCTCATCAGCCTCAACAGAGTTCTTCATCGGATCCTCGCAATGTCAACTTCACTATTGACAAATACCAGCCCAGGCAGCCCATGGCGATGGCTCTAAGACCAGTTGTGACACCAGGTAACAATCCAGAAATTTTCCGCCAAAGAGTAGCTGCTGCAAGAGCAAATGCTTTCCCGAAACCAGCGCTCGAACCTCAGCAGGCTCTCAAGCACGTTCCTGGTGGTTAGTTTAACCCTAGTCTACAAAGCTTCTGCTAACCTCTACAGTGGTCATGAGGGGTCCCAATATCTACATTCGTTGTCTCTACGGCTTGCGCTCGGAAATTCCCGAGGAACAAGATTTTGCTCTCCATCACCTCGTGAAAGTCTCATTCGAGCGAGGAGACAAGTACAAATTTGAAGGGTTTCCACAACTTGCAGAATCACTCGTGGAGAAGGCTCTTGAGATCAGTACTCTCATCCATGGCATCAAATGGACAGTCTCATACGAAGAAGATGCAGGCCTTCAGGATGGAGACGTTTTGAACGGCTCTTTTGGCACGGAAGGCTTGTACGAACGACTACAGACTCTGCCCGTCTTATCAGACGAAGACTTTCTCGAGCCTGCTGAGTTCTCCCACAAGCTAGTCAAACTAAACGAGGCAGCTTTGGTCATTCGCAACATGATCATGCTGGAAGAAAATGCTTCGTTTCTCTCCAACTTCTCCCTTCTACGCGACTTCTTGATCATTGCGCTCAACCTTCCCCAACAAGAACGGCTGGCTGAGTACCGCCAGTATGCTCTAGATATTGCCGAGCAGGTTACCAAGTTTTGGGAGCTCGACTCCACTTCTCCGATTTACCAATCCTTGACTAAGAACTTGACATCCAAGGATAGGGGAGTCATCCTATCCTCAGCTCGGGCTATTACACGTACAGGTATGGAAGGTCCGAGACCAAACCGACTAACAGACATCCCCATTGCGACTATCCGGACATTGGTCTCCTATCTCCTGCTCGATTCGGATGACGAGCTTATTCTTGCGTCGCTCGACATCTTCTACCAATACACCGCTCTGCCGGAAAACATGACTCTTATTCTCACATCTGAACCCGCCATCCTACGCCGCATCACACCACGCCTCGTCAGCCTCCTCCTCCACAATGCGCAAGCGCATGAGCAGAGAATGAAAGTCAAAGACGCACAGAAACTGCCGCCTATCACCAATATTCCGGTCATCCCTGAGGATCTCTACAGCTATCTGCTCACTCTTCCAGAGCCAGACCGGTCTACTAAATGGCTGAAGTGCTGCTTCGAACAAGCCCCAAACGAGGACATTACACAAATTGCTATTTGGCAAGCCTATCAGGGGCGGTTCCAGAACGCCGGCCCAATCCCCGCTGCGGACTTCATAAAAAACGTCTCTGTCACGTTCAGCACGGCGCAAGCGCAGGTGATCAATGGTCCAAATCCACGATTTATTATCAAAGGCATTCGGCCAAGGCGTGTCCTTGTCAATACGAGGGGAGAACCGTATCATAAATGCTTGTGGCAAATCAGTGTACCGAATGGGGATGAGCCAGCACTGCAAAGCGTGCTAGAGCCTCAATCCTGCGGCCTATGGTATTCCACTCCAGAAGCTCTCTGGGTTCACTTGGTCAAAAATCACCTTTCCATACCGCTCAAAAATGATGGCAAATTTGACGCTGCGGCCCAAGGTTCTTACCAGTGCAAATGGCTTGGATGCACAAAACACGCAAATAAAATTGAGACAAGTGCTCTCGCAGCTGGGTTGCACGTCCGTCTCCATGTGAACAATTTCTCCAAGGCTTCGAATACCGACACGGTAGCAGACAAGACCAACGACATTGTCAAGGATGCCGAATATGTTCGCCACACATATTACACGACCGTCGTGGACGAAAAAGGCATAGCAGCCGGCATTCCATTCATGGCAGTACTTGTGCTGAAGAATTTTGCCCGTCATGCTGTCCGCCAGCAACAGAACGGTCAGGTTGGAGGGGCCTCGGTAATGGATGAACTTTTTGGTGAAGTCAAAGATCAACTGTGGAACAACTTCATCTTACACAAGACCTTGAGGGTCGAGCTTCACCACCTAATCTCGATGGTTTACAAGAGGGGTGGCGACGGAAGCAGCAACATTGGCCACCGCGAGATCAACAACGCTGATATTTCTTGACTTCAGGGATGACACTGGGTAAAGTCGTCCTATCACGTTCAGCATGAACCACTAGGGATGTCGGCATTGCATGAGAAACAAGTTGCCGAAAGGTTGGGGACAAGCATGGAAGTTACAGCACGGAGTTCTGGTGCACACTTGTTCTGCACGGTGGGGATTATCAGTTGGCTGGGTGGGTGGCTTTCGTCGTAGCTAAGACGATGGAGTGATCACTTTTTCGAAGTTGTCAAGGATAATTTCTAGGGCTTCAGAGGCTAGCAGGATGCTGATTTTGGGAGATGCGTCCCTGTACCAGTAAGGTCTCAAAAATGATGCGAGAAGATGCTTTGTGGTAGCTGAGTGTATCTAAATGGCAAAAAGCCAGCAAAGCCAAGCTGTGTCCGTTGCAATGTGAGCAATCAATCTGTGCTTGTAGGCCATTGGGAGTATGGGAATGGTTCAGAACAGTAAATGGTCTTTGGCATTCATTCCAAACTCATCCTGTAATCCCAAGTCGTCGACAATATCAATCATCTCCACGAAGAATGTGCAGCTGAACCATCGCTGAACAGAATATCTTGCATTCCTTGTTTACCAGACATCCATCCTTAATACCAGCCTCGAAACCTCGTAGCTATGATACGTAACAAAATATAGTGACAAGAGGCTAATGCACGTGACATTCGTGTCTGCCAGTTCTCCTCGAAAGCTCTTCCCAACTCCTCCTCCCTCTATGCTATATTTCCTACGCAATTTCCCATCTACTCGCGTGCTTGAACTCAACTCGCTGGTAACAATGGGCAACATATCCCATCTTGGCATCAAATGTGCACCTTCAGAATTCGATGAAGTCCTTGCCTTCTACCTGGCTGCGTTGAAGCCATTAGGCTAACAGGAGATGATGCGTCCTGTCGAGAAGGTCATTGGACTGGGCAATGGATTTGCTCCGGAGTTCTGGTGATGCGGAAAGGTTAGCATTGAGGAGCGAAAGGAAATGGGTCTTTATTTTGCCTTTTGTGGGAGAGGTGAGTGACAACGTTGATCACCTCCTCGCTTTCTTGCTATCGAGTCACTTCGATCATCTGGTGGACTCCATGGACTACGCAAGTCTTGACTCGGTGAGGAGGCTTGAACAAAATCCTCCTTTCTACATCGGCTCTTAATATCGTATCAACATCTCTCTTCCGAACTTCTTTATCGTCATGTCTGCTCAAACATCCGTAACAGCAGTTCTGACGCGCGTGCTGGCAGATCACCCAGCAGTCCATGCTTTCCATGCAGCAGGCCTAAGAGCAGGAGGAACACGTAATGGCCAAGCTGGCTATCGTCCAGAATATTTCGAATACTGCTATGGAGCGTTTGTCATGGATCCCCTAGGTAACAACGTTGAAGTTATGTGCATTTATCCTGCATGGCCACAATTGTGGTGGTGGAGGAGTTGGCTCCCTGGTGGGAAAGTATTGGGACTCGAGGACAAAAAGGAGGATTGAACGACACATCCATTAGGACCAAACATGAGGATTCTACTTCATGTTTGTGCTGTATCAGGGTCGGACGAATACAGAGACCTTTGTTGTACCAAGGTTTTTTTTGATTGACCAAGCGAGCCTTTCCGATGTTCTACATTTATGAACTGTAATCTTCTGATTGATAAGTCCTGAATTTTTGACATCACTCGTTCCACAGTAACTTCAGCTAGATCGTTCCCAACCTTCCCACCCACTGAACGTACACAAAAGCGTAGTACAATCAAGCCCCAGCCCACCCCTCCCCCAATCTTCACACTTCTTCTCAGTCTTCTGCCCCCCCGTCCTCGACCAATTAATCCCCACAATGTCCATCGCCAAACTCGTCTCCAGCCGTACCCACCTCATCCCTGGCCGTCTCAGAGTCTCCGAGCTCTTCTTCGACGTCCCCCTTGACCACTCCCTCCTCCAAAGCAGCATTACCATCCGGATTTTTGGGCGGTCACTCGAGCGTGTAGAGGCGCCTGCCGCACCGCCGCCGGCAGACCAGAAACCGAAGCAGTTGCCCTACTTTGTGTATCTGCAAGGTGGACCAGGGTTTGGGTGTGCGCTGCCGCAGGATTATGCGTTTACGGGGTTGGTGCTGGATAGAGGGTTTAAGGTACGTGTGTTTTTGGATCTCAGCGGGGACATTCCTGTTTGCGTGTTGGCGGGTTTGGATATCAAGAGTCGTGATTTTGATGCGTTTTGGCTGGAGGGGATGTTTACTACGAGAGGCGCTTCAAGGAAATAGCGTTAGTGTGTGCTTTCACTGAGACGAGTCTAGAGAGGTTCAAGAGCGTACAACTCCGGGCAAAATTCAAGATTTAGGCTATGTATCTTTCTCTTTGAGATGCATGGGCCTTTATCGACTCATTCCTGATGGGCCTCGCTAAACCAATGAGATCTAGGTGCTCTTCCTAGATCAACGAGGCATGGGCCTGTCAACACCAGTCACTGCCCGCACTCTCGCCTTACAAGGCAACTTGAAGGAGCAAGTAAACTATCTCAAGCTCTTCCGAGCAGATACCGCGGTCAAGGACTGGGAGGCAATTCGAAAATGCCTTACAGTCGACTACCCAGAAGAGAAGAAGAAATGGTCCATCGTGGGCCAGTCTTACGGAGGCTTCGTTGCGACCACGTACTTAAGCCAAGCACCAGATGGATTGCGTGAGGCCTTCACTTTAGGCGGACTGCCACCGGTGAGCCAGAAGGATCCAGATGAGGTGTATAGAAGACTACAGCGCAAGGTAACAGCGAGGAATCAGAAGTACTATGAGAAGTACCCCGAAGACAAGAAGGCTGTAAAGAGAATCGCTCGCCTTCTGCAAGATGAGGGACATCCTGTCATGCTTCCTGATGGAGGAAAACTTACGCTTGTAAGATTTTTGTCGATGGGTATCAGCTTCGGTTTCCATGGTGGTTTAGACGCTGTTCATGACGTTGTCCTAAGGACAGTCAATGACTTGGAAGTTTTTGGATACCTAACAAAACCGACGCTCGTCAGGATACAGGCGACTGGGGCTTTCGAAGATCATGTACTTTATGCCATTATGCATGAGTCGATCTACTGCCAGGGAGGTGGGTTGTCAAATTGGAGCGCTGGTAGGGTGTTGTCCGAATATCAGACCTTCAACGGCCCGCAAGATGATCATGAGGCCCCATTCTATTTCACGGGGGAAATGGTGTTCCGCGAACATTTCGATGCATATCAAGAGCTTACAGCTCTCCTGGAGGTCGCGGACTCTCTGGCCAAACTCGATGAGTGGCCGGATCTGTATGACATGGATCAATTAAAGCAGAACACCGTGCCAGTATACAGTGTGACTTATGTCGATGATCTGTACGTGGACTTCGATTTCGCACAAGAGACAGCAATGACCATCAAAGGAGCAAAGACTTTCGTAACAAACATGATGTACCACGACGCCATCCGGAGCCGGCCAGAAGAGGTTTTCAAAAATCTCTTTGCACTGAGGGATGATTCGATAGATTGACCCGCAGTAGATAGAACAATCACCGACGCCGTCCGCCTCCGCTTTCCGCTCCTCGCTCTGCGATGCTGATGATGTCTCCTATGCCTGCCTCCTCTTGTTCGTCTTCAAGAGCTCGAATCTCTTCTCTGCAGTCCCACCATCGTTCTTCCGCCCGGTCAAAAGCTTTCTTTCTCAGTTCTTTGACCGATGAGTCAATTCCCACGTTTAAGCCTCTGGCCTTCATGTCGCCCAGCAGTAGTGACTGCCAGTCGTTGGAGGTTCTCGCGAAAAAGTCTCGCAGACTCTCAAATGGCCGAGGGAATGGCATTGGATCATCTTTTGCACTTGTCTCCTTTTCCACCTCTGCGGCGAGCTCAGCGTCTGGCGCCGGCACCGAAACTTCCGTGGGTGCAGTAGAGGCAGCATCAATCGACATAGCGTCGTCGTCCTCATCGTCATCACTAGACGTTCGACCGTCTTCGTCCTCTTCGCTGTCTTCCTCGTCCTCCAGGATTGTGCTCCAGCTCTCGGGCTCGCGAAAGAAAATCTCGTGCACGCCATCTAGTTTGACAAGGTCAATACTGTATATGTCATTGAAAGTGAACTCCTGATCTCCTCTCTCAAACGTGCCTCCGAAGATGAACAGGGTATCGTCCTGAACTGTCAGTTGCGCGTTGAAGCGACGGTGCGGAAGCTCAAAGCGGACTATCGTTTCTTTCTTCGGCCTATCCTCTTCTTGGCCACCTTGGTCGTTGTCCATTTCGACTTCCTCCGTGACAGCGATTGAACCTTTAGTCTCCAGAGCGGTAAGGTTTCGAAGCAGCTCCTCCTCATCAGCTCTGCCCCTATCTCGAGCTCGGGTGGACGCTGCTTGCTGTCTTTTAGAAGTAGTCTTCGGCCGTCGCAAGGTCAAGGGGAAGAAGCGGTTTCGATCAGTGTTCCAGGCAAATAATGCATCGAAGAATTCAGAGTCGATACCTTCTTCACTTTCTTCGACGTCATGAACGCCGCCGAAGAGGATGCCCCTGCCCTTGTGGTGCGCCATGGTTGCTCCGGCTCGAGCTGGGTTAGGTTGGTTCGCCGGCTTCTTTCTTCTCTCCCATCGTATAGAAAGGTTAGTTTCGAGTTGAGAGGCCGAATCTGGGATGATGATTCGCAGAAACCATGTGTCTTGATGGATTACTGGTTTGAGAACGTTACGTTGCGGACCATTGGGTTTACTCTGCTTGCCCACAGCGGATGTGGTTTTGGTACGAGAATACCCGCCATAAACAACTGCACCTGACTCATGTGGAAGGAAAGAGAATGAGGAACGCGGATCTGGCTTTTGCGAGGCTGAAGCCAATTTCACTTCGTGCCATACGTATTTCTGGCAGTCATACATCCAAAGGTCTTGCAAGTATTTGGTCTGCTGAGAGGTGTCTTGAAAGCCTCCAAATAGAACGATGAAATTCTTGAAATATGTCATTCTGTGTCCGCTTCGAGCTGGAGGGCCCTGTTTCTTGCTCTCGATCCTGGTCCACTCTCTTGATGCAGGATCGAGATGCCAGAAATCGTTGTAGTGATGGAACGTGCCTTGCTTAGGTGAGGAAAACTCGCCACCAAATAGATAGATGCCACCTGCATTTCCACCTCGACACCAAGCATGACCACTTCGGGGTAAAGGACTGTTTGGACTTCTCACCTGTCGCCATTCCCCTCGATCGATCAAATAGACAAACAGATCATTGAAAAATCGCGCTGTCGTGCCATCAAAGTATTCCCCTCCGAAAAGTAAGAGCTCATTTCTCTTGGAAGGTGAAGCTACGATCGTAGACGATGACCGTGGGGAAGGAGGATCGCAAGGCTCCTCGGTTACCTTCAAGAATTTGGCCTGTTCTTGAGCATAGGCGGCCAAAACGGCATCTAGATCCACCTCTTCTGCATCGCTATCATCATCTCGGCCGGCGTCCTTGGTTTTGGCTTTCTTTTCTCCTTTAGCTGCTTTCTTGCTTTGTTTTGCGATAGTATGAGCTTTCTTCTCCGCAGTCTTCGCCTTCTTGCCTTTCGCCATGCTGCTGAGACAGGCCTATGTTGAGCGACCTCTCTTGTGCCTGGTGGTCAGGGAGGCCGTAATTCATTGCCCGATAGGGCACTAGAGAGAGATTACAGCAGATTCATATTAGATCCTGTTTCGTGTATGGAGGATTAGGCCCAAGATAATATCACCACCGAACAGTGTTATCCGCTAATACTGACTGCTTTCCCACACCTAGATTGGTGCCAAGGCAAATCACGTGCCAACGTGATGTCGAAGCGCGCGTCGTGAATTGAGGCTTCTAGGACCCCCACTAACTAAGAGGCACCTTTTAACTTCGGTTCCTGAACGAAGACTTCTGATTGACAGTTTCAATCCTCGCTCTAGAAAACGACATCATGTTCATCGCGATGTGTTGCTCCAATGACCAAAAATAACCTCAAGGACCATTTGACTTGGTTCCTTCGCAACTCACCGACTGGTCCACTACTTGACCACATTTGTGCCGTGACTGACGATCTGAGCGATATCATTACCTCTCCAATACTTGAACATGTCCCCCTCATTCCGACGGCCCCGGTGAACAGTGTGCCAATACCTCTTGTTCCATTGGAAAGGCAGATACGGAGCCTTGAGTCGACCGATGATGATGATCCAAGTGGCTCCCCAGAAGAAATGGCTAGACTCCAACTTGCACCCGCAACAACGAAGCAAACTCGAATGCTTTCACAGGTGAAAAGTGCGCAAACAAGGACACCGAAGCATTTACCCACACCAGCTGCGACACGGTCTACCGCTGACTGCACCCCATTAAACAATCACTCTTACAATCGCGACCCTCGAGCTTCCGATAGTCAATCGCGTGCCTATACCGATAAGACCAGACCAGAAACAACGTATCTAGACAATGTTTTCGATGACTACGATCCCGTCGTAGACATCGACGAGATAGATTTGACTGGGACCCTAGAAGAGCATACTTCATCATCTGCAACAATTGAAGCATTTGGAGAGCCAAGGAGGCTATGGAGAGAGGATTCGGCATCTCGTGCGGAGCCTTTGAGAAAGAAGGGCAGAAAACGTTCCAGTGACGAATATAGAGCAGATCTCATGTCACTAAGTCGTCAAAGAAGAACATGCAAGCGAGGAAGGGGTCAACTTTCAAGTGCGGATGCAACTGGACGTGCAGCCAAGCAAAATGAGCCTTCTGATTATCATGGTGTCCTTGGTGCTGAAAACCGTTCCGCAATCCAATCGCCAGCTCACCTACAGAGAAATTTGGCACCATTTCCAAATTATAATTCCATTGACCAGTCTTTGGAGGAAAAGCATGAGATCACTGAAACTACCATTCGGACTGGAACACTCAAGTCTCGATCGTCCATAGGAATACCATCAGTGCGACAAAGCACGACAAAACTGGTCGCAGAACAGACAGACTTACAAAATCATCCCAAACATACTTCACCTACGAAGGGGTCTAAGAGCCATGCCGTCCGAGCGCAGTCGAAGCGTATCGTCGAGGACTCTGAGGATGATATTATGAAGGAAGAAGTGCTTAGGGACGAAGGCAGCCCGTCTCCGGCAAAGAGTGTGAGCTATTGCGATGAACAACCAGTGCCTATCATGGTCCAGTCCAGCTCGCCAGTCAAGTCAGAGCGGCCAGAAAGCTCGAGCCAATCAAGGTTAACCGTTCTGCGGGACAGTCATTATCCTGGCCCGGCGAAAGGGAAGATTGCATCGCTGACAGACGCTTTGCCACCTTTTTCTACTGCACGACGATCACCCATCAACACCCACACGATCGTTCTGTCTTCTAGCAGCTTATACCATGACAGGCCTGCGAAGCAGTCGTCGGCAGTAAACAATGAGTCAGTACAACAATTCCTCAAGATCTCCAGTTCGGCTATTGATGCTCTCCTAATCGAGGCCAAATTAGCCAAGAAAAGAGTCTACGAAGTGAAAGTTGCTCAATTAATAGAAGATGAGGGGGTTTCCGCGGAAGTTGAACATGAAGTCAGAGATACAAAGCGAAGTCTCAAACTTTTACAGGAATTGGTAGCGCTCAGAAGCTCGCACCTGCTGAAGTTCTCGCGAAAGGAGGAGATCAAGAAGAGATTGTTGCATCTGATGGACTCGGACCTTGATGGACAAGAGGACGAAGAAATCCTTGTCCTCCGGAAGGAGGTGCTTTGCGTCAACCAGGAGCTCAGGACGATCGAGCTTGGCATCTCAGCCTGTCTTGATACTGCGGATATGTGGGATCGCTTGTGCTCTCACGGGCTCGGCCGTGTCCAAGCATTGGAAGGACTGGTGACAGATTCCGGCCACAGACAGCAAGAGGTGTTGATTGCTTCAACTCAAATGCATCGTCCAACCCTAGGGGTTTCGCAGAGACAAGGAAGTCCCAAGCGAGACTTGCCCGTGCAGTCTCAATCCGTGTGGCAAAACCCCACTACCATAATGCAGAAGGAACAATCTCTATCGCGATACGAGAGCCCCACGGTAAGGAACCTGGGTGCACCGGAAGAAAATGACCTATCCAGAATGAGCCACGGCCATCACAATCATAGTCAACATCTTCCACCCGGAGGCGTGACGCTGACCCATGGCTCACTGGAGGGACGAATTAATGGATCACCCCTAACAAAGCATCCGCAAAGGCCAACTGCTGGAGCTGATGAACTTCCATTCGAAGAATTCAACGACGAGGACTTTTTCTCCCGGCGCATGGGAAGCCCGTCCATGCCCTTTGATCTTGCAGAAGACTTTGATAACGAAGGTGATGATGATGATTTGTTCGATGCTGCTGAGGAGTTTGAGCAAGTGCTCCCCATCTCAAGTCCAAGCCCCCAACGACCAGGCACGGTTCGATCAGTATTGCAGGAGACTAGTGGCAATGTTCGAGGGAAAGCTCTGCCTCCCAGAGGGTCTCCGATCAGCACGAAACAGCTTCAAATGCAATATCCTTGGTCAAAAGCTGTCAAAACAGCATTGAAGGATCGTTTTCATTTGCACGGCTTCCGTCACAACCAGCTTGAAGCAATCAATGCCACATTGGGTGCCAAGGACACTTTCGTTCTCATGCCGACTGGCGGCGGCAAATCTTTATGCTATCAACTTCCGGCAGTCGTGCAGTCTGGACGCACACGAGGCGTCACGGTTGTGATCTCGCCCCTGTTGAGCTTAATGCAGGATCAGGTACAAGCTCTACAGAAGAAGGGGGTTCAAGCCTGTTTGATCAATGGCGAGGTGACGAGCGATCATCGCAAGTTTGTGTATCAAGCGTTGAAAGGACCAGAAGTCGAAAAATATATCCAGATACTCTACATCACTCCGGAAATGATTAACAAGAGCGGAGCTCTGACTGATATCCTTCAGAATCTCCACAGGCGAAGTAGGCTTGCTCGCATAGTGATTGATGAAGCGCATTGCGTCAGTCAATGGGGCCATGATTTCAGACCTGATTACAAAGCCCTTGGAGACGTTAGAAGGCAGTTTCCTGGTGTTCCGGTAATAGCGCTGACCGCCACTGCCACGGAAAACGTCAAGGTCGACGTGATCCACAATCTCGGTATGGAAGGTTGTGAAGTCTTCACGCAAAGCTTCAATCGGCCCAATCTGACTTACGAGGTGAGGGTCAAGGGGAGAGCCAAAGATACTTTGGATGACATCGCTAAGACCATCAACACGTTGCACAAGGGCCAATCTGGCATCGTGTATTGCATGTCTCGTAAAACCTGCGAAAAGATTGCGGAGCAGCTGAGCAAGGAATACGGAATCAGGGCGAAGTTCTATCATGCCGGAATGGACGTTCAGGACAAGATTGAAGTCCAAAAGAGGTGGCAGGCTGGTGACTGCAGCGTCATGGTTGCGACTATTGCTTTTGGTATGGGCATCGACAAGCCAGACGTTCGGTTTGTCATTCATCACACCATTCCGAAGAGTCTCGAGGGTTATTATCAAGAGACTGGACGAGCCGGCCGCGACGGCAAGAGGAGTGCATGCTATCTCTACTATGGATACGGAGACACAGCCTCTCTCAAGCGCATGATCAAAGATGGAGAAGGTAGTTGGGAGCAAAAGGAGCGGCAGATGCAGATGTTACGGATCGTCGTTCAGTTCTGCGAGAACAAGAGCGACTGCAGGAGGGTGCAAGTCCTTGCATACTTCAACGAATACTTTGACCGCGAGAAATGCAACGGTGACTGTGACAATTGCAGTTCTGAATCCACCTTCGAGAGCCAGGATTTCACCGAGTATGCCAAATCAGCGATCAAGCTTGTAGGGCGAGTACAAAAGCAAGCCGTCACTCTACTGCACTGTGTGGATGTATTCCGGGGCAGCAAGAACAAGAAGATCACCGAGCTTGGGCATGATCAGATCGAAGAACATGGTCTTGGTGCTGACCTCGAAAGAGGAGATGCTGAGCGCCTCTTTCATAGGTTGCTCAACGAGGACGCCCTCGAAGAGATCAATCGGGTCAACAAATCAGGGTTTGCAAACCAATACATCAAGCTCGGGTGCAATTCAAACGACTTCTCAATGGGTCGCCGACGAGTCAACATCCAAATTCGCATCTCACCCAAAAGGAAGAGCAAGAGCCGGACTGTGGAGAAACCTTCAAAAAGAAAGTCCGGCACTGGTGTCAAAGCTGCTGAGGATGATCACTACCCAGCTTCCACAAATGTCTCTTCTCCTGTGCAAGCCATGTCAAGGCGTCGTCTTGTCCGAAAAGCGGATATGCAGAAGCTCACGGAGGACTCGAGTGAAGGAGAAGATGAACTCTCCTTCTTTGAACCTGTTCGAGATCGAGGCGTCAAGTTTAGGGGTACAGAGCGCCGACTGGGTCCACCAATTACTGATGATGAAAAGCTCGCGCGCCTAAATCCAACACATCGCCACGTATTGGACGACTTCATGGGTAATGCTAAAAAGGAGAGCGGGGCGATCATGTTAGAGAAGGGACTCCGAAGCCAGCCGTTCTCTGATAGTATACTCCGGGAAATGGCCATCAATTTCCCTCTGAAGAAGCAAGATCTATTGGAGATCAATGGAATCGACGAGGACAAAGTTGAGCGCCACGGCAATCGGTTCCTAGGACTAATCCATGATGCTCACAATACCTACGAGGCTTTGATGCGAGCACAAGAGGACAGGCCCGATGATCCCAACCACAGAAATGTAGTAGAGATCAGCGATGACGATCATGCGATTGAAGGTGGGCTTGAGGATTCTGACGCCCATGAGTTTTCGGACGAGGAGACGAGTCGGTACTTTCAACTTGCTCCCGATGTGGCTGCTTTCAATGCTCAGAGTAAGTCGGCAGTGTGTGAGCATTCTGGCCCTGGTGCTAATCCTTTCAAGTGTCTCAAATCCAAACCGTTCCGCATGCCTCGTCGAAGCGTCCCACATCGCAGAAGCCAACTGCTCGATCTCAGAGGAGCGGCTCTGCCAGCTTCCGAGGCGCGCGCGGAAGTCGAAGAGGAGGCTTAAACGGTGCCCAAAAATGGAAGGACAAGTCAAGTTCAAGTGGCGTGAAGAAGAAGAGGGGATCCAGTGATCGGACCAGCAATGGAAGTTCGAACCGCGGATCGTATTTTGGTTCGAAGAGAGGTGGAGGGAGCCGGAGCGGTGGTCCGAGCCATTCCACTGGTCCGAGTATTGGCCTTATGCCGACGTGAAATAGCAGTACTTATCCATGACGGACGGGAGATTGAGAAACTGGAGGGAGGCCAGAGCGTCTTACTGTACCTCATTCGACACATGAATGACTGGCGGCAACATCGACATCATTGGGGATGATATATCACGTGAGTTGCGGTTCTTGCTCCTACCCTCATCCAGTCTCGTTCGCTGCTTCCATTCTGCGATCGACATTTCCGATAGGTACCTCTGCTCTTTCTTATTCCCCGATACCCCTTCAGTGAGCATTTCCTCCTCTCAACCCCCAACGTCAACCTCACATCTCATCCTCGCACAACCTGTCTATGGACTGGAAAGGGGTGGGAAAGATTCCATCCGAGCTTCACACCTCTATCACCTCTCTCTCATGCCGTTGACCGAGATCTCTGCAAACGTCCGCCGAAATGGCAGTCAGTCTCAGAAGTCGGCTCATGCATCCAGCCAGGTTCAAAGCCCGAAGAAGGTCAAGCCGGATGCGGTCTTGAGCATGTTAAGAACCTCCACAGAGACTGGCGACATTGGCCAGTTCTCAGTCCGCCCCTGTCGACTACCACGCTCAGCTTCTCGCCTCCCAACAAGGAGCAGGTCCGGTTCTCTCCAAGCACCCGCTACTTCTCTCGGACCGTCCACACGACGGCCAATTCCAAGATATGATTCTCGCCGTCTTCCTCGACCCGTGCCTTCGTTCTCAGCTTTGTCTCGGCAGGACACCGTCCGATCGAATCTCACGTCATATAATAGCAATCCTCGGACAAGGTGCCGCGCAGGCCCTCGTGTCCCATATGGTGCTGATCGGAGGGCCAGCCCGGCCTCTGCCTCCGGTCTTTACAGCCCCCCGTCCTTTTTGACACTTCGAGGTCAGCCAGGCCATCGGCCGGTCTCTCCTGCTCTCAGCGACGCTCGATCAATGCCTACGTATCGTAGGCGCCCTGGTTTTCATCGAGCTGCAAGCGTTGCTACTGCCGCTTCTTCTCCTGTGTCTATGTTCAATCGCGATGTTCCTTACTCTTACCGAGAGGTGAACAATTCCACCTCATCTTTGAGAAGATTCCCCTCGCCAGCAATGCCCGGAGCATATCCGGGCATCGGAAGATCGCCCTTCTCCTCGAGGAATGCAACTCCTGTCTCAGCATCTCTTCACCACTCGACGAGGCACCCAAATGGCAGCGCAGAATCTTTCCACACGATACAACATTCTGCTACCGGCTCGACAACCCCTCATTACTACGATTACACAGAAGCCTTCGCGGAGGAGTACTGTCGGTTTCCAACACCAGATATACCGATCTCGCCCTTGTTCAGCGCAGACTACACGATCCCCGAACAAGAACCTGTGCGGCCATCTCGTCAAGCTCAGACTCCGTTCGGTATGGCGGAAGGTTCTGTCTTCAAACCCTGTGAGCTACCCACAGTGCATAATCGTACGCGCAGCGAGGAATCCAAGCAGAGCTTCAGCCACGACAGCGTGACTCCAGAAACGGTGCGAATGGAGGGCGGAAGGATCCAGGATGATAGCGGTGACAAAGCTGAAGTAAGTCACAGGTCTGCCTCCCATTAGGCCTCAAAACGAAGTCTGACAGACAAGTATATGGTATGCGAGCGGATTTCAGAATCTTTCGATCAGCACCCTCAAGAGACGGATCCACGTCGATCTTCCGCTCTCTCGCGCCGCACGTGTCCGGCTTCTCCGTCCACGTCGTTCTTCCCAAACGCTAGCCGCAACTCCCGTGATCTGACAAGTCTCGCGGCGCGTGTGCACACCCCTACGCCCAACAACATATCGGCCAAAGACAGTCAAACAACGGATGGAAGTGAGGGGTTAGATGAAGACATGAAGTGCTCTCTCGTTGGGGAGCAACGTGTCGTTCCTGATTGGCAATTACCTTCGCTAGATTTCAGACCTTTGTCGTTCTTGCATTGTTCGCAAGGAGCAGCAGAAAGGCCTAGATCATCTGGTCCGATCATGAGCTCGAATCCCCCAAGCATAATGTCTCCGACGCCTGAAAGACCTATGTCCTCTCAAAGTCGACGAAGATTTAGTAAGATTCTTGCACTGGACGACGGCGGCTGCTCGCCAGTCCACAGCCCTAGAAATCTCTCGACATCGCACACCAGCCTTAATGCGGGCAAGCTGAAGAGGGTTCTGGAAAATGCCGAGACGAGCTATCCTAAAAGATATTCGATCCCTCCCTTTTCTCCTCGGAATTCAATCATAGCAGAGTCTATCAGAGACAATGGGTCGACCCGCGGAAGCACCGACCACGAGCAAGAATCTGGTTGCGAGAAGTCCACAGTCGAATCACTCTTGGACAAGCACATTGAGTGCCTGGGGTTGCAATCGGAAGATGCCGTGGATTATGCCGAAGACCCAAAAGCGTTCGGAGATAACGGCACTCAAGCGTCAACAGTTGGCACAAACATGGACGAAAGTACGGTTAAAATTACTCTGGACCCTGCGCCCAAATGTCGGCATCGGGCACAGACTATCAGCTCCGTGAATGTATCAACCACAGCAAGCCCGGTAGAACAGATACTTGTTCCGAGAAGACTTTTCTCGCCTGATGCCCCTAGAAGACCGAGACTTACTGCTGCCCAGTCTAGTCCGTGTGTTTCAAACCCATCCTTCCCAAATGCATCCAGCAGGCCATCACTTGGCTGGAAGACACTCGCATCAACATCGAGAATATCTTCAGATGATCCGACTTTGAGTCAATGCACTATCTCAAGCCCTCAGCCGAATGATGAAAACGCGTCGTCAGACGTTGAAGCCAAGCATCTTTCGATGACCAGACTCAGCCCTACCTCATCGAGTTGCTGGTCAGGTGACAGTGAAGATCTGTACAATTGGAACGAAGATGTGTCGACCAAACAACGATCTCGTCAACCGGCATTAGAACGGCAATTGTCTCAGCGTCGTAGGATGAGAATGAGACTAAAGTTGAAAAGAAACTCCCAAAGCCAAGGTAGAATTTGCGCAAGCGAGCTTTCATCGGCACATGAGAGCTTCCATACTGCAAGGGCCCTTTCGCGAGACCAAGTGAGCATAGTTGAGCCACTGTCCAAGCAGGACCTTATCACCTTCAAAAATCACAATACATTCAATGTCGGCAGCATTTCGGAGCACATGGCAGACAATGATCCAATGCAACAGACGGCCAAGAGTAATCCACCACCTATATCTCTAGGTATACCAAACCGACGATCAAGTGTAGTTGCAATTGCTACGCAGAGGGTGAAGCATAGCGTTGACATGGCACGGAAAATGTCGGTCAAGACTATCCGGTCACACCGCAGCACAGCCAGCATAGTTGAGCCTCTAAACAGCTCTCGCATGAGTGCTGTTGCACCGCACCTAGCCTCGCCAGACCTTGGTCCTCCTCTGACACCGATGAGTTTAAACCTGAATTTCGCGTTCCCTCCAGCTGCCGTGGCACCGCCGGCAGGTCTTAGAGCCACTCAAAGCTTCTTCTCGGACGACAGCTCCGCGGTCCAGAATCAGCGTGGCAGCCTCCGGAAACGGTTCAACTTGCCAAGCCTACGAAGCGTTCTACCTTCGTCCCCTAGGGCTCACTCGCTTGTCAACGCCGCAGAGAGGAATAGTCAAGCTGGGCACTCTAAGCTTCACCGATCATGCCAGATGCAAGGCCTCAAGCAGGAGGATGAAGAGGTTGATCTTTATGGCACAGTCGGCATGTCGGAGTTCGCATACTGTAGAAGAAAGATGCTTGACAGAGTCAAAGGTTGGTGGCGGAGACAGTGTGTGCAGAGAAAGTTCGGCCTCAAGCGCAGAAGGAGTGAACTTCAGCCTTCACAAGGGCATTGAATGTCGAGGACATTTCGTCTGGTACATCAGCGTCCAGGTTTTTGGGGGTTTCTTGCTATCGCATCTTGGCCAAAGTGCTCGTCTTCAAGCAGCTACATCTTGTAAGATTATCTGGTCCTTGTCCGCACATGTAGCTCCGCCTTGGTGCTCGAAGGTGACCGTCTATTATGGTATGGCTCCTGCTTTCCCACCTGATGTATGCGGAACAGAAGAGGGAGAGATTAATCGGTGTCTGGCAATATATCGTACTTGAACAAGCCAACATAATTATCTTCCCATCAGAGACGCTGGCACATTGAGACAAGGACCATAGACATCCTCGCCTTGCAGCAGCTCCCGGACTTGCTGAGGTCGTGACCTTTATATATCATTCTGTAGTTGATATTCATATGACCGAAGGCCGGACGGGTCTTGCTCGGCTGCAGGCCCGGCAGTGGCCGAGACGCTAGTTATAGAAGGGGAATAGCGGAGGATCTCCCGCAGTTTTCAAGCACAACATCCAACCTTGTCTTGTCTGTCGGCCTATTATTACCCCAGCTGGACGAAGCGGAACCGCACGTTATCGAGGGCCCTCATAAGAAAGCTCTTCGGTCCATATTAGACGCATGATCCGTACGACACTCTCTCAAGGAAATGCTACCACGAAGGTTCTGTAAGAGAGGAGGATCTTGTGCTCCTTCGAGGACTCGCTGGGAAATCTTGCCAGTATTACGGGCGTAAAAGACCAACCATCTCGGCACGCAGGGACAGGTGCGAGGACGATCCTTCTCCCGTGAGCAAGATGTCGCATTTGCCCGTGACTGCACAGATTCCCAACCCGGCACTTTCAGATTCACGCCGTGACCCCGCGGAATCGTCTCAACTTCTCGCCAATCGAAATGCGAATCCGTATCCGGTGAGCGTTGCTCCAGGGGGGCCCGTCCAAGCATTATCATCTCCATCACCTCCATTACATCCAACAGCATCATCAGCATCATCGCATCGCATCCGTCGTCGTAATCGCATGATTACATCGTGTCTAGAATGCCGGCGACGGAAGTTGAAATGCGACAAGCTGCATCCATGCACAAATTGCGCAAAGTTTGTGCGGGACTGCATCTTCCTAGCGCCAGCACTAGACTCAGCCAGTCAACTCAAGTTGACCGAGATGAAGGAGAAGATGGGCGTTCTAGAAAGGGGTCTGGAGGTAGGGGTCGCCAATATGAAACAACAA
>JAABUK010004516.1_pt1 | contig 22515 bp, 1 predicted proteins | sample 5559141 | NCBI WGS metagenome assembly JAABUK01 (sample SAMN10711869, study PRJNA513367) | rock metagenome | isolation source: Antarctica rocks | place: Antarctica: Victoria Land, Pudding Butte nord | collected 2016-01-03
ATAATTATAATTATTTTAAAATATTATTTATTCTTCTCTCCGTTTTTTTTTTATTTTAGTTTTAGATTTTATTTATTTATCTCGTAGGCTTATAGGCCGCTTTATTATAAATTTATTAAATAATTAATACCTACGGCCCTCCGGCCGGCGGTTTCTTCTTTTTCTTCCTTTTTTTTATAAGTTTAAATATATCGCTAGGTCCTAGTAGTAGTTTAGATTATATTAACTATTTTTTAATAAAAGAGAATTAACCGAGTTATCCCGTTTTTATTATTTACCGCGCGGTTATATATATATTTTAGGCCTATATTAATATCTTCCTAAAATCGTATATATTTATTTATTCTATTAATTTCGCTTTATCTCTAGTTAATTCCGGGTAAAATAATAATATATATTTTATACTTTATTTTCTTTATTTATATTAATAGTTAACGCTACGGACTATAAATATCTTTATTCGGTATAGGAACTTATTTAATCCGATTTTATTATATTTTAATTATATTATTATAAAGTTTTTAGTCTTTTTTAATTAATTATAATAATCGAACTAGTCCCCGAATGAATCTCCCTTTTAAGCCGGATTAATAATTTATATAAAAATCGTCGTTTTATAACTTTTTTATTCATCTAGTTATCGCTAGCGGGCCTAGTTTTTTATTTTTTAGTCGATAACTTTAATATTTTAATATTCTTCGATATCTTCGATTAAGTTTATTTAGTCTTTTCTCCTCTTTATAGTTATAACTATTTTATATTATTCTTTAAATCCTAGGGCGCGAAGTACCTAGGTTTTTTATTATTATTAATAATATCGAAGATATTTATCGTTACCTACCTCCCCTATATTAAAGTTTATTCTAGATCCGTATATTTCTTATAGTTATAATTAAGTAGGTCCCTCGACTAGTTTAATATTGTATTATTAAGCGGTTTAACTAAAGGTCGATTAACGCGATTACTGATTTAATTTTAAATATTAGAATTAAAGTAGTTTTAAATACTCTTAAGACCGTTTTAAAATAGTTATTTTAAATAATTATTAATTTCTTTATATATCTCTTTATGGCCTCTATCGTTCTTTTTAATTAATATTATATCGGAGTCGTAAACGTTAATATTAATCTAATTACTATATTATATATTATTTTATACTTCGCGAAAGTAGCGCCTTATATCGAACTAACTAGGTATTTTATAGCGCGGCTTTAATTAATCGCCTTAATTTTAATTTAGGCTAGGTATAATCTTTATTTTAATTTTAAGTCGACGTATAGTTTTAAAATCTTAATACTCGTTCTAGGTTCGATAACTACGTTCTTAAAATTTATTATTATTTCTATATTAAACTTCTTCGGTATTCGAGATATATAAACTAGTTTATACTTCTAGGGGGTAAATAATACTCTATAAATAATTATTTATTTTAGGTAGATATCGTAGGCCTATTTTAAATTCGTATAATTCTTCTTTATACTCTCGCTATAGGCGAGTAGATAAATATCGTCTATAAACCCTCCGATTTATATTAATAAGTTTATTTTAATATACTCCTCGATTAATAGTATATTAAAGAATAAAAAGAGTACCGGTAAAATAGGCGATCTTTATAAAATACCCGTTATTACCTCCTTTATTATACTCGTCCTTTCTTTAAATATTACGAATATAGTTTTATCTAATAGAAAGTTTACTATCTAGTTAATAATTAGGCTAGGTACGCTTTTTATTCGTAGGTCGTATAATAATCTTTTATATAAAACGTTATTAAACGCTCCTATTATATTTAGTAATAATAAGTTTACTATCTTTCCCCTCCCGTTTTTATTATAATTCTATATAGTATATATTATATTTATAAAAGTCTCTAGCGCGGTTTTTATAAAGCGCTTTCGTTTAACCTCTATTTATTATAGTAGTAGTAATTCGTACTCCTCCGTTATATTATTTAATCTTTTAGAGATAACTACTTCTAGCGCCTTATTAAGTATATCGAGGAGTATAATAAACCTATATAACTTTAACTCTAAATAGTAATCTTTCTTCGGTTTTTTAAGAATTATTATATTAATTTTTTTAAAATACCTCGGGTAGTATCCCTATTTAAGGTAGATCTAGAATAAATAAATAATAACGTTTATTACTTCCGTTTCTATTATAGTTTTTAGGAATTAGTTTAGGATTCTAATTATTCCTAGTACCTTATCGGTAACTAGGTACTATATTATTTTATATACTTTTATCCTAATTATCTCCTAGTTTATTCTAACGGGCTCTAGGTACTTTATTCCGTCGATATTATTTAAATCTATTATCCGTAGAGGGGGAATAATACTCTTTATAAAAAATTTATTTTACCCTCGAAGTCTCTAGTTTTTCCTCCTTTATTATTTTTAATAACTAGGAATTAAAAGAGTTTTTTAAAGTAGTTATTTTTCTCCTTTTTTTTGTTTACGAGCTTTTATACTCCCGTCGATTTTAATAAAATTTTATATATACTCTCTTATTAGGAGAACGTTTTCGTTCTTTAAATTATATATATTCTTTTATTATTTAGTATATTTAGGGCCTCCTCCGTCCGGGTATTTCGACTTCGTTTATACTTCTTTATATATCCCTTTACCTTTAATATAATATTAATATAATGGGAGTTTTAATAGGATTTAGCTCCTTAATATAAACGGGCCTATAAAATTATAAATTTAATAATTTTTTAAAAACCTCCTATTATCTTGTTTAAATATTAATCGATATTTTTTTTATTTTTAAATTTTAGTTTCTCTAGCGCCTAATAAAGAGACTTTATATCTTATCGTATTTTTTTTCGGGTAGTGTTATTTTTAATTTTCTTTTAAATATACCGAGTATATAATATTACCCCTTTTTATATTTACTCGAATTCTATTACTACTAGCCTATAATCGGAGTTATAATATAAGTCTTCGCGGATTATAAAGTTATTTATAGCCTAGTATACTCCTTTTATAAAGAATAATAAATCGATTATATTTTCGTATCCTCGGGTTTTTTATATAATAGATATTTCTAGTAACCCTAGTTTTATTTCCCTCGACTCTATTATTCCTAAAAGATAATCGGTTATAATATAATATATATATCGTTTAGTATTATTTTAGTTAGGGTAGTAGAGGTTAAAATTTTTTAAAAAGATATATTCGTTTTCCTCCGTTAATACTTCCTCTAGTAGTAATAATATTAACGGACTATTAATCGAGGTATACTATATCGGTAATAAACTATATATATTATAGATTTATACTTCTTTATAATAGGGGATTTTTTAATTAATAGTCTCCTCCTCCTCGACTTTATCCGACCGAGATTTCTTTTTATTTCTTCGCTCGTTTAATATAATTCTTATAGAGTATAGATTATTTTTATAATAGACTAGTTTTTAGTTATTTATATCGATGTTTTTATTTATATAAAAGTATATACGGGCCTTTAGGCCTCCCTTATATACTAGGTAGAAATAATTAATATTATTATTATATAGCGCTTAGGTAGTAGGATTCTAACTAGGCTTTTTAATAATTATAATATCGATATTTTTAATTTACTCGTTTTAGAGTAACTTTATTATTAACTTCGACTCCTTTTTAATATTATATTATACGACTTTAAATTAGATATTATAATTTATTATATATTAATATTATATCCGTAAATTCTTTATTTATTTCTTAGTTACTTAATAGTATTAATTCTAGCCGGTTTTTATTTAATTAATCGAATACTATTATTAGGAAGTTATTTAGGACTTAGAGGATTATTTACCTAAATATTATTATTAACCTATTATTTTATCTCGGCCTCTTTATCTTCTTAGGTATAATAACCGCGTTTTAAACTTTATTAATTATATTCGTTATTACTTTCCTCTTCTTTATACCCCTAGCCGGTACTAGTATAAATTCATCGCTAGTTAGTTATACTTAGGAGTTTAGAGTTATTATCCTCGGTAATACCGCGAATTACCTAGGTTTATTCTTTAATTTTTATTAAATTCGGTATATCTCTTTTTATTTAACTAGGTATACTCTACTCTAGGATTTATAATATCCGGAGTAGACCGTATAACGCTTTTCCTTCGGGCTTTCAGTATTATATTTATATAATTAATAGGGTTCTATATATATTTTATATTTAGGCTAGTTTTTATAAATTAGAGTTATATAACTATATCTTTAGTAATTCAAATATTACCTCGGGTTATTTATTCTCTTCTACTTTTTATATAATAATAATTATTTACTTTCTAAAAACCCGTCCGTTACTAGTTTATTTATTATATCTAGGTTAGAGATTTTAAAAAGGAGTATTAAATATTTCTTTTTACGACCTTATTCGTCTAGCTTAAAAGCGAATCCTAGTTATTTTATATTTACGATATTTAATCTTAGGTATAGTTTATAGTTATTTTTCTTTAATATCTTTATTATTGTTTTTTAATTACTCGTATCGACGGCCTCCTTCCTTATACTATATATTATTATTATATAGGTTTATCTTAATACTCTCGCCGAGGGGTTAATATTTTTTATTTATTTAATTATTTTCTTTAATTCTTATCTTACTTTTATTATTATATAATATAAAACGAAGTCTTTTTTTATTATTTATTTTATTCCGATAATCGACTCCGTTATTAAATAAACTCTATTCCGGAATATTTTAATTAATTAAAAATTAATTACCTTCTTAAATTATTCTCTAGCCTTAGTATTATTTATTTTAATTATTAACTACTTCGTTTTCACGTTAGTCGTTATTACCGGGGGAGGAGAGTTCGTTTCCGCTATATATCTCGATAGGATAAATATATATCTACGGGTAATATTAGCCTAGCTCTATATTAATAGCGTAGGTATACTCCTCGCTCTAAATTTCTAAATTTTTTATTTTAATAAATTTATTTAGGCCTCCTAGAGTCTACGCTCTTCTACTAATTCTTATATATAATTAAAGATTATCTTTAACGCGATTTATATTAGTTATAGTTTATAGTATATTATCTACTATACCTCCTTATATTCTATATCTTTTATAATCTTTATTATAATTATTATTAATTTTTCTAAAATTTTTATACCCTCTTTATACTCTTTTATTTAATTACTAGTTTTATTTTATTATTACGATATCTTCGTTATATTAAAATGTATCAATAGTTCATTCTCTACTCCAATATTTCAAATTTTATCCCTACTACCCTTATTCCCTTTTATTTTAACTAATTTCGTAACTCTTTAAGGTAGTGAAATTCTATTGGCCTAGCTTTCGTCTTATCTTTTTCTAATTCAAATACGTAGTATCAATATCTATAGTAATTAATAATAACTTTATTTTATCCTAGTACGAGATTATTTCTTTAAATTAATAGATACTAACTTATACTTCTTTACCGGAATAGTTAATAATAAAATAAAATTAATATTTATAAAGAATAAAACGGATAAGTATATTAAAATCCCTAGGAATATAAGATTAAATTAAATAATCGAGGTTTAATTTAATAACTACTATAGTATTATTATAATCGATAACGACGTTCGCGAGCTCGTTATATAAAGGTCTTTTTAAAAGTATAAAGAAACTTTTATTAAAAATACTTTTAATAATATAATTACTATTAATATTAATTTATTACTATTTAAATAGTCTTTAGGGGGGTAAGATATAAAGAACCTAATTAATTCCTAATCTTTTATTCCGTTAAAAGAGGTATTTATTCTAGTAAAGAATAATATCCTCTTAAATAATATTACTATTTATAATAAATAACCGGAGTTAGTAAAGATTATTAATTAATTCTCTATACTTTAGGTAGAAGGAGGCTTTATTAATATTCTAGAAAATAAATAAATATATATATTACTTCGCGCCGACTAGGAAAATAAAGTATTTAAAATAATATATATTTATCCTATAAATAACGAGAGCCGGAAGATTATTAACGAAATCTTTAATAAACTATATATTTAGGGACGGTTTAAATAGACGATATAAAATACTTTATTTAATTTCCTATTTTTATTTATTTAAACTATAAGATTAAATAGTATTAAAAAAAGTTATACCGTTATTAATATTCGAAGTTTGAATACTATAGTTATAATAAACGTCTACTATTTACTTTTATAGAATAATATAATTAACGCCGTTAAGAATTATCGTTAGATTATTATTATCGACGCGGTTTATTATACTTATATAAAAATTATAATATTCTAATAAATAAATTTACTAGTTATAAATATAACTAGTAAATAACTAGGTTATTTAAAATTCTTAATTATATCGGTAGATTTATATACCGCCTTAATATCTCGGAAAATTAGAAGATTTATAATATATTTTTAATAATATAGTTAGAGTAGTATTTATTACTGGATTAAAACTCTTTTAAATATCTACGACCTATTAACTCTAGAGTAATAGAAACCGAGCGAGACGATTTAAAATTAGAATAAAAACTAGAGTATATCCTCGATACCGTATTATTAAAAAAGAGAAATTATTATAATATAACTTTATTCACTTTAACCTAGTTTAATTGATTTTAGATTTAATTTAGATTTAAACTAGTTTCCCTATTTCTATTTTAATATAGTCGGGATAGGAAATAAATAAATACTTTATATATTAGTTTTTATTTAGATAATAGTTAGCCCTATTTTAATTTTCGTTCTTTATCCTTTATTTTAACTTATTTTTATACTATAACTAAATTATAATTTAATAAACTTAATTATTAATTTAATAAATCTTTAAATATTAATCCCGTCCTTTAATATTATAAAAAATTAATTACCTAGTTAATACTCTTTAGTATTAGTATTCTAGTATAACTTTACCTACTTTAACTAACAAGGGGTTAATATAATAATATATAGTATAAAAGATATTAATTATTCTATGGAGGATTTGGCCCTAATATACTAGAATCCTAGTATTACCCTAGTCTCGATAGGGCTAGCGCTAGGGCTTAGCCCGTCGTTTTAGTAGATATTTATAATAATACTCCTACTAAAGTCTACCCCGTAATAAATCACTTAATTTAAAAGAAAGAAGTTAACACCCTCGTTAATATACTTATATAGGGTATTATTAGTAATAACGTAAATAGCGTCTATATATAGAAGTAAATAAATAAGTAATATATATTCTAAACTATCGACCGATTACGGGTAGGCCCGTAAAGCCTTAAAGTTTAATATAAAGCCGTAAAGTTTAGTATTAAAATCGCGACAGCGAGATAAAGCGATAGGGAGGTATAAAGATAACGTAGGTAACTAACGATAGGAGGTATAATATTAATAAAATAAAGGCGTATATATATAGCGTTATAAAAGTATTAATACTAAAGGACTAAGGCCCTAAATATATATTAATAAAGTAAGGTCTTAGCGTAAATCTAGGCTAGATCTAGGCTAGATCTAGGTAAAAGTCGTTTAGCGGTACTTTTAGAATTAAAACTATTTTAGCGCGGAGCTAGTCCCGATTCGACTAAATAATTATATAATTTTTATATTATCCGAAGTTCTTTCCTATATAAGTATACTACCTAGTTAAGAAGTAGCGATAACGAGGGGTATATACCTAAGTCTATATAAAAGAGTATATAAATAATATTATATTAGGATATTCGGGCTATATAGCTCTACGTACGACTAGGCGAATAATTTAAAATTATTAGAAAGTAATTTTACCGGTTCTCGGTATAATACCCCCTTAATATTATCGTAGTACTCGTACTCTAAATAAAGCTCGATAAATAGATTTAATATAACGGTTATTTCCTAGTAAGGGTAGGTAAAGGGCGACAATATAAAAGAGAAGTATAGTTATATTTCTAGAGTTATCGACCCTAGAAGAAGAATTTAACTTAGTATTTAACTTGTTATTTATATTCCTTAATAAATTCGCCTACGAAAACGTTTTTAGTATTTATTTAACGGTCCTATATAAATCCCTAGCCTTTCTAGGATAAAAAGTATTCGGTAGCGTAACCCTTCCCCTTTTTAATAACGCGTTTATCGAGGATATACTTTAATTCTTATTCTAGCTTTAAGTCGTCTCGCTCGGTTTCTATTATTTTAAAGTTAGTAGGCCGTAAACGTTTAAAAAGGTCCTTATCTAGTAGTAGGTACTACTCTAGCTATATTATTAAAAATACGTTATAAATCTTCTAATTCTCCGGGATATTAAGGCGGTATATAAGTCTACCGATATAATTAAAAACCTTAAATAACCTAGTTATTTATTAACTATATTTACGACTAGTAAGTTTATTTACTAGAATATTATAATCTTTATATAAGTATAATAAGGCCTAGTCCTCTTTATAAAAGTAATAAAGATAATAAATACGATTATAATACTCCTTATCGTATATTTAAATATAAATAATTATATCCGAAACTTAAATACGTATTAACTCCTTTAATAAAATATTATTCTCCTAACTTCCTAGGTCTAACGCGTTATTAATAATAAAACCGAAAATTATTTTATTTAAGGTATAGTTAATAGGCTAGGAAAATATATTATTATATTATATAATTATAAAAGGTAGTATTTTACTTCCTAGGCTTTAAGGTTTTATAAAGTAATAATCTAGAATTATAACGTAATTTTAATAATTTAATTTATACGCTCGCTTAATTTATCCGTTTATAGATAATAAATAGTAGAAAATATTAAATTTACCCTAAACTTATCGAATAAAGCCTTCTATAGGGTATTTATAAATTTACGGTCACGGTCGGAAAGAATAACCTTCGGAATACCCTAGTCTATTAAATATAAACGACGTAAAAGTATATTTATTTATTACTCTACCTTTTATATTAATTTTCCTAGAATCGCGGTTACCTTTCGGGAAAATTTATATATAATAATTATAATATTATCGAATCCTTTCTAGGAAAGAGGTAAGGCTAGGATAAAATCGATAAAAATCGTATAAAAAGGAGAGGGCGGTATAAGAATAAATTATAATACTTTATAAAGTTTATACCTAGGAGTACCGAAGAATTAATATTATAAATAGTATTATAAATACTCCCCTAGCTTTTTATTTAATTTATATATATACTAATACCTAGTTATTATTTTATAGTATTTATATCTTCCTATATATAAGTTAGAATATACGACGTTAAATAAAGCTTTAATATATAAAGAAGGTATATATAGGCGCTCTAGTATATATACTCGATTAATAGTTAAATTATCGGTACGTTATATTAAGCCGTTATTCCCCTTCGAAAAAAGAAGATCTACGGTATCCTCGCTAGTTTTTATATTATAATTAAATATATAATTTATTTTGGCCTAAAAGTCGTTATTCTAGTACCTTTAAAGTAATTTTTATTTAAACTATATACTTATTTCTATTAATATATAAACCTTATATATATATATTTAGAGTATATCTAGCTCGCCTTCTAAAAAGTCCTTAACTATATTCTTTTATTATAGTCGGGATAGGGTATCTAGTATTATATATTTAACGCTAGATTTATAACGGATCTCTATATTTTAAAAACACTAAATATAATCTAAGGCCTATACGATATATAAATTAATCTTTACCGTAGATAAGGTAGTTATATTTATTTATTTAACTATATTAAGCGTAGCTCTATAATTAGTATAAACGATTATTTTAGAGGTTAATTCGACTATATATTTAACCTTAGTAAATATTTATATTATTCCTACTAGTTTTATTTTAGTAGGTTAATAACGTATTTTTATATCCTTAAAGAGTTAGTTAAGAAAAAGGATAGATTAAATTTACTTCCGGTTAAGATAAAGGCCTTTTAGTTCTTTTATAATATAATAAATTATAACCCTATAACCGAATTCCTTACTAGTATTAAAGTCGATAAATAATTCCTTTTTATCGTCGAAATAATATAAAAAGAAAGGCTTAAAAAGGGTATTTTAAATAATTTTAAACGAACGGATCTTTTATAGAGAAGGTGATTTAAAACTAGTCTTCTTAGTATATTCCTATCGTTAAGCGTTTATAGGTAGTACTTTATTTAATAACGCGGTTTTCTTATTTTATAAAGGCCTAGCTAGAGTAGTATAATCTTTAATATAATCTTTTAATTAACTAGTTATTCCTAGGTATATTTTAAATACTATTAACATTTAAGAGAAAACTAGTTATTTAATAATTATAAGTTTTTCTTTAAAAGTTAATAGCCCGAATAAGTTAACCTTCTAATTAAATAGTATAATTAATAAATAACCGATAAACGCCTTTTTAGAGTTAATTAAAATATTAAACTTAACGAATAAAAAAAATACTATATATAAGTATTAAATATAATCCTCGAGGGTCTAAGAGAATATTATAATATTATCGATATATACTCGAGCGAATACTTTATAGATACGTAGAATCCGGTTTATTTACCGTTATATATACGTAGGCGAGTTCTTAAATCTTATTACCGTAATATTAAAAGTCTCCTAGCCGCGGTATAATATAACGGTAAACTTATATCTATCCTTAAAATATACTCGTTATTAATAGAAGAAACTAGCCGCGTCGATAACGGTAATCTAACGATAACCCTTAACGGCGTTAATTATATTATTCTATAAAGGTAAGTAGTAGACGTCTATTATAACTATAATATTTAAACCTCGAATATTAATAACGGTACGGCTCTTTTTAATACCGTTTAATCTTATAGTCTAAATAACGAAGACTAGGAAATTAAATAAAATGGCTTATATCGTTTATTTAAACCGTCTCTAAATATATAACTTATTAAAGATTTCGTTAATAATCTTCCGGCTCTTATTTTTTATAGGATAAATATATACCGTTTTAAATACTTTATCTTCCTAGTCGGCGCGAAGTAATATATATATTTATTCGTTTTTTAGAATATTAATAAAGCCTCCTTCTACCTAAAGTATAAAGAATTAATTAATAATCTTTACTAGCTCCGGTTATTTACTATAAATAATAATACCGTTTAAGAGGATATTATTCTTTACCGAAATAATTACTTTTATTAATAATATAGAAGGCCGGAAACTAGTTAAATTCTTTATATCTTTACCCTCTAAAAATTATTTAATAAGTAATAAATTAATACTAGCGGTAACCGTATTATTAAAAGTATTCTTAATAAAAGTTTCTTTATACTCTTAAAGAGGCTTTTATATAACGAGCTCGCGAACGTCGTTATCGTTTATAGTAATACTATAGTAGTTATTAAATTAAACCTCGACTACTTAGCCTAGTTTTATATTCCTAGGGATTTTAACGTACTTATCCGTTTTATTCTTTATAAGTACTAATTTTATCTTATTATTAATAATTCCGGTAAAGACGTATAGGTTAGTATCTACCGGTTTAAAAAAGTAGTCTCGTACTAGTAGATTAAACTTATAGACTTCGATAATTACTATAACTTATAAAGGGATAATCTTTATTTTCGTAGTATATATTAACCGGTTTATCCTTACACCCCTTAAATAGATATTAATAAGGTACTTTATATCGTAGCTACCGATACGGGCTACTTAATAAAATATTAATATATTAATTCCTTTAGGGGTTATAATGTCTATATTAATAAATATACCTACTTTAAAATTATCTATAATATAGACTTCCTTAGGGGCGGTTTCGGTTATTATTTTATTACTACTCTTATCTTTCTCGGGGAAGTATAAAGAAGTAACGATATATTTAGAAATAATATAGCGGTTAGTATTAATACCGGTAACTTAAAGTAGGGTTATTATAGTGCGAATTCTAACTTTTAAAAGGAAGTATACTATAAATTTATAATTAATAATAATTACTTTATAATTAATATCTCTATAGCTTTTTTCTATTTTAATTTTAAAGTCTAGGCCGACCCGAATACCGGTATACCGGTATTTCCTAAACGCTTATCTTATTCCTATATTTTTAGATAAATCGTAGTTTAATTTAATAATAGTCTTCTATTTTAGTAATTCGTTATTCGTTATAACCTAGTAATAGGCTTCTATATTCTCGTTTATTACTAAAGACTACTTATTCTTCTAAATAGTATTTATAATTAAATATTTAGGGTAGGAGGCTTTAGTAGAGTTCCTACCTAAACTTTAACTTTTAAAATATGTATATAATACGTTTTTAAAAAAGAACGACTCCTTATAAATACGATACTCGATTTATTTAGGCGAATTAATAATAGTTACCTAATAACCGGCTATTTCATTTTATTTATTATAATAATTCTTTTACTATTAATCCTAACCTTATTTATTAACGTAATTAATATTAGGTATAGATTACTCTTCTATTTATTACTTTATAATATTATCTTTTAAAAAATAATCCTTTTATACCTCGGTTTTATAGTAAATAGTTATATACCTAAGGGGTATTTACTATTACCCGAAATAATTAGGATTATAACTACCGGTTATAGGCCCGCGGTTTTCTTAGCGCGGTTAAAAGTTAGGACGATTCCTATTTCTAAGAGAGAAAGATATATTCCTAGTACTACTATTAATAATCTATAGTTAAATAGGTATCGGTTAAATTTAATAAAACTATTACTACGTTTAAGGGATATTGAGTATATTCTAATAAACCGGATTAATAAATTAATAAGAAATAACTTAAAGTAACTAGTTCTATTATAGCCGGAACCGGTTAAATTATTAATAATTCTATTAATTTTATTATAAGCCCTCTAGCTTAAAAGGCGGTAGAGGCCTAGTTATTTTATTACTTTATATTATTCCTAGCTAGACTTCTTCTTTAGTGTTAAATAAATTAAAGAATTTATTTAATAAAAGGCTAGGCTTTAACGGATTAATAAAAGACTTAAAATTAAAGTTAATATAATCGTAGATTATAAATATTTATTAATATATACTAGGAATATCCGCGGCCCTAGTTAAATTAAATATCTTATTTATATACTACCTAGGTATTTTACTAGTATATATCTAAATAAATCTATATTTATTAAAACGAAGTTTACGTATAACTTCTAGCGTCTTTATTTTAAATCGCTTAATAAAATAATCTATTTATTTAAGGCTAGCGAAGGTACGTATTAACGCCTTAATATTAATATTTAGTCTATTCGAGAATTATTTAAAGGTTACTCCCTTAAGATATAAAGATAAAAGCTTTCGTACCTCCTCTTCGTTATATTATTTAATTATATTATTAACGCGATCCTTAAAGTCGAAAACGTTTTTATATATAATATATCTTTTTAAAATAAATAGGTTATCCTTTTTATCGCCTTTAAGGTCGAAGAATTTAATCTTTTCGAATTTTAGTTTATTTTAGGCGCTTATCTTAATACTAATACTATTATAACTAGTTAAGTTATTTATTTTTAATAAATCTTAAAGTCCTACTGGGTCTTTCTTTATTTTAACTACTAACCTAATAATAAGGGCCTAAATTTCTAGCGATTTTATAAATTATATTATTTATTCGGAATTTATAATAGGTTATTTAGGCTCGGGAGGAGTTATAACTTCTTTATTTTTAAATTCGTCCTTTAAAGACTATTTCTTTTATAGGTATTAATATAACTCTTTAATATCCCTTCGGAGGGTATTAATAAACGGTATTATAGATATTTTATTTATAATTTAAAATAGTTATATAGTAGGCTACTTAAACTTAGTGTACTCCGAAAGGTCGTTATTAAATTATTTCGCTTTCCGGCCCCTCCTTAATAAATATTAAAGAGGTATTTTAATAAGAGAATAAAGAGATTATATAATTATTTAAATAACTACTCGTCTAATATTAAAAATAACTTTTATTTATTTTAGAATATATTTACTTAATAATAGGAATTCTTATAAATAAAAAGTATAATTAATTATAATAGGGCTTAGCTAAGCTTCTTTTAGGGTAATAACTAAAGTAATAATTAATAATAAATACTAAAAGTAGTAATACTAGGCGAATAATAAAAGTAGTATTAAAAGACTAGTATTCTAGTATTCTTTTTTCTATAGCGGAAGCGTAAGAGATATAACTAGTAATATATTTACTAGGCTAGACGTTTATTTAATAGGTAGTTTATTAAAATAGATAATTATATTAATAAAAGAGAAATAAATAAAGAGACGTTTTAAATATTTAGTTTAATATTTATTATAGATACCCTAAATAAAAAGGGTATTGAATAAACTATTTTAATAACTTAATAAAGAGTTTAGAAATACTTATTTAAGATAGTAGAGTACGGTACGGAAGCGCTAAATAAATATAATATAAATAAGACTCGCTGTCGATACGGAGTAAGTTATTTTAAATATAGTAGTTAATAGAGAGTATATTAGCCGTTTTTTTAGGAGTTATTTTACTATTTATAACTAGTATAATCGTTCTCACTAATATAGAAGAGGTATAGTTCTACGTTAGTATTATTATTACTACTATTTGATAAGGGGTTAATATAATAGTATATAGTATAAAAGATATTAATTATTCTATAGAGGATTTGGCCCTAATATACTAGAATCCTAATATTACTCTAGTCTCGATAGGGCTAGCGCTAGGGCTCAGCCCGCCGTTTTAATAAATATCTATAATAATACTCCTACTAAAGTCTACCCCGTGATATTAACCTAGCCTAACTTATTTTAGATTTAATTTAGGTCTAAACTAGTTTCCCTATTTCTATTTTAATATAGTCGGGATAGGAAATAAATAAATACTCTATATATTAGTTTTTATTTAGATAGTAGCTAGCCCTACCCTAACTTTCGTCCTTTATTTTTTATTTTAGCCTACTCTTATATTATAGCTAGGTTATAATTTAATAAACCTAGCCGTTAATTTAATAAACCTCTAAATATTAATCCCGTTCTTTAATATTATAAAAGATTAATTATCTAGTTAATACTCCCTAGTATTAGAATAATTATTATAAAGAATTAACCCCTTAACCCCGAAAATTATATACGATAATTCCTCGCCGAAGTTTAGAATAACCCTATTAGTTTCCTAAATACCTTCGATTATTTATATATTTAAGTCGAGAGTAATTTCTTATTCGATATTTTATCCTTATTTACGCCTCCTCCTCCTCTTATACTAGATACGTAATTCTTAATCTATATTATCGTTTAAGTAATGACCTAGGTTGTATTTATTATAATTCAAATTATACCTTAGCCCCCGCCCTAGGTATTCGATAAGAATACTCTTAATAATATTATTATTATAGGCCTACGCTCGTTTTCCTTTTTAAGTACCCAATTTACTTTTTTATAATCTCGAATACCTCCTAAATCCGAAAAGTTTCTAGATATCTCGGAATATAAAGAGGACTAAAATAAATTAAATATTTAAGAGTAAATATTAATATAATGGATATATATTAATTATAACCGCTACTTTACCGATAATAATAAGATCGATTATATAGCGTTTAAATTAGTTATCGGTAAAAAGGTTTTTAATTTAATAAACTATTATTAAAAGAAGGGTCTCTATACTTTAATTAACTTTACCGATTAACGAAAGAAACTACGGGAAGTATATAATAACCCGTTTAAATAAAAGGATATTTAGAATTATATCTAGGAATTTAAATAAGGCTTTATATCTTTTAATAAATACTTTAACCTTATTATTTAAAAAAAGGAATATTCTCGAATAAAGGACGAATCTTTAATTAACGTTATAAAATATAATATTAATTATATTATTTAATAGGCCTCTATCTCCTAAAGGAAAATTAATAACTAACGGTTATATACCTTCGATAAATATATTTATATATACTCCGAAATCGACTAAGAACTTTAATAAATTAAGTATTATTTACCTCGCTAGGGTATTATTTTTATTAGATTAAGATAAATTTTAAAGAGGCCTATTATATTTTTATTAATTTCTACCTCTATAACCCGTTTTATTATAACGAGTATTTTTATCCCCGTTATCGTAGTTCTAACCCTTTTATTTAGGGAGTTAATAGACCTCGATTTTATTTAAATTATTATTAAAGGTAAATTAATAAAAACCCCGGTTATTAAAATTATCTATAAAAAGTAGAGGTTTTACTTTTATTACAAATCGCCTAGGTATAATATAAAAGCCTATTTAATTAAACTAGCTAGTCTTCGATCTAGTATTATAATTATTATTATTAACGACGAGAGCGTTATAGGAGGAGTTACCCTAGACGCGGGAAAAGAATAATCTTAATATAAAATCGCGTATTAGGATTATAAGTACTTAGAACTCTATATATACCTTTTTATTTATCGGCTATATTATTTAATTTACTTTCGTTATTAATTAAGTTTTCGTTTAAATCTATTATATAGCTTTTTAAAACCGACCCTACTTTTCGTAATAAATATATAATTATTTCTTATTAATTACGGAATAATTAGTCCCGAATTTAAATTTAAATTTTAATTAATACTAGTATATCCGGCTACCTTTTTATCGATTATAATTTTATATATATTTAATATCTACCCCTTCGCCTTCTTTATTATCCTTATATCGTCCGACCCTTTAATAATATATCTACCGCTATAAGACGTATTATTTATATCGTAGAAGTAATTTTAAATATTTATAATTATTAGAAACGAATAGTTTTCTTTATTATTAAATTTAATTAATACCCCGTCGTAATCGGCCTATTATACCTTTATTATTATAAAGTTACTATTAATTTCTTAGATAATTCTTTAACTTTCGCTTTATATTTTTATTTAAAAAACTATACCCCTAGTCCTATAAAAGTCTTCGCGGAAAATAAACTCTTTTTTATACCTTAAAAAAACTTTTAGACCTAAGAATCCTAGTCTTTAATTTTATTTAATACCCGCGTAGGGTATACCCCGATTTAAAAAGAGTCGCTAGTATATAAAGAGCCGTTATTATTTATAGACGATAACGCTACTATTAAATATTTAATTCCGACTCGAGAGAAGTTACTTTAACTTTAGGCTTATTAATAGTATATTTAATTCTAGGTTTATTAAAAGTAAACCTAGTCATTAGCCTAGCCTAGTATTTATATAAAATAATTTAAAATTTAAAAGGAGTTACCTTAGTTCTAGGTTTATTAATAATAAATTTAAATTTAAAAGGAGTTTTCCCCGCCCTAGTCCTAGTTACTTATTCCTATAGAAACTAACTATAATAACGAGTATAATCGTATTATTATTATTATTAAATAAAGAAAGACGTTTAAAATTAAGTATTATAGCCTAGCCTCGCTTTATTCTAAATTTTAATATTAAGAATAACGAACCTAGTACCTAGTTATTTTTAATATATACGAGATAAGATCTCGATTATTTACCCGGCTCGTTAGGTTTAACGAGTAAATTATATTTAATTTATTATTTATAAAAATCGATTGATTTTTAGATATTTTAGAAGAAATCTCGACCCTAAATACCTAATTTTATTAAGAATCTAGATATTAAGAAATTAAACTCCGCCTTAGTTAAAATCTTAAATTAAATATTTATAATTAAACTTAGAAGCGAGTTATATTTAAAATAAATAAGGAGTTTTATCTTACCTCCGTTATTATTTAAAAAGAGTTTTAAACCTATCGAGATAATAAGAATATTAACCTAATTATAATCCTACCTACGCGGTATTATGAATTTTTAGACGTTTTTTTAAGAAAAGACGTTAATACTCTACCCCGGTATCGGTTATATAATTATATTATTAAATTTAAAGAAGGGCTATAACCTCTATTATCTAGTTTATATAATATAAATTATAATAAGATCCTAGAACTCCGCCGTTACCTAGATAAAAACTTTAATAAAGATTTTATTCGGGCTAGTTATTTTTATACCGTGTTTTTTATCTTATTTATAAAGAAACCTAGTAGAGGTTTATACTTTTATATTAATTATTAAAGACTAAATATTATTATTATAAAGAATAAATACTCTTTACCCTTAATTTTAGAAATTTTAAATCGATTAAATTATATTAAGGTATTTTCTAAATTAAATATTATATTTATTTTTAATCGCCTCCGCGTTAAAGAGGGCGACGAAGAATTTATAATATTCCGTACCCGATTCGGCGTATTTAAATATTTTATTATATTATTTAGATTATATAATAACCCTACCTCGTTCTAATACTATATTAATAATATTCTTCGTAAATTTCTCGACGAAACTTATACCGCCTATCTCGATAATATTCTAATTTATAGTAATATTAAAGAAGAGTATAAAATTTATATTAAATATATCCTCTAGAAGCTCCGCGAAGCGGGATTTTAAATAAATATTATTAAATATAATTTTTATATTAAGGAAGTTATATACCTAGGATTAATTATTATTATTAAAAAAATTAAAAAAAATTTAAAGAAAATCGATATTATTTCAAATTAACTATAGCTAGTTAATATTGAAGATATTTAAAATTTCCTAAGATTTATTAAATTTTATCGGCGTTTTATTTATAGGTTTAATAAACTCGCTATATTATTTATAGTCTTAATTAAAAAAGGTACCGTCTTCGAGTAAAATTATCACGGGGTAGACTTTGGTAGGAGTATTACTATAAATATCTACTAAGACAGCGGGCTGAGCCCTACCGCTAGCCCTATCGGGACTAGGGTGATACTAGGATTCTAGTATATTAGGGCCAAATCCTCTATAGAATAATCAATATCTTTTATACTATATACTATTATATTAACCCCGTGTCAAATAGTAGTAACGGCGATACTAACGTAGAACTATACCTCTTCTATATTAGTAAGAACGATTATACTAGCTATAAATAGTAAAATAACCCCCAAAACGGCTAATATACTCTCTATTAACTACTATATTTAAAATAACTTACTCCGTATCGATAGCGAGCCTCATTTACGTTATATTTATTTAGCGCTTCCGTACCGTACCCTACTACCTTAAATAAATACTTCTAAACTCTTTATTAAATTATTAAAATAACTTATTTAGTACCCTTTTTATTTAGGGTATCTATAATAAATATTAAACTAAATATTTAAAACGTCTCTTTATTTATTTCCTTTTTATTAATATAATTATTTATTTTAGTAAATTACCTATTAAGTAAACGTCTAGCTTAGTAAATATATTACTAGTTATATTTTTTACGCTTCCGTTATAAAAAAAGAATATTAAAATACTAGTCTTTTAATACTACTTTTATTATTCGCCTAGTATTATTATTTTTAGTATTTATTATTAATTATTACCTTGGTTATTACTCTAGAAGAAATTTAGCTAAGCCCTACTATAGTTAATTTTACTTTCTATTTATAAGAATTCCTATTATTAAATAAATATATCCTAAAATAAATAAAAGTTACTTTTAATATTAGATAAATAGTTATTTAAATAGTTATATAGTTTTTTTATCCTCCTATTAAAGTACCTCTTTAATATTTATTAAAAAGGGCCCGGAAAGCGAAGTAGTTTAATAATAACCTTTCGGAGTACGTTAAATTTAAATAACCTACTATATAACTACCCTAGATTATAAATAAAATATCCGTAATACCGTTTATTAATATCTTCCGAAGGGATATTAAAGAGCTACGTTAACGCCTATAAAAGAAATAACTTTTAGAGGACGAACCTAAAAATAAAGAAATTATAGCTCCTCCCGAGCCCGAGTAACCTATTATAAATTCCGAATAAATAATATAATTTATAGAATCGCTAGAAATTCAGGTCTTTATTATTAGGCTAGTAATTAAGATAAAGGAAGGCCTAATAAGACCTTAAGGTTTATTAGGAGTAAATAATTTAATTAGTTAAAATAATACTAGTTTTAAGGTAAGCGCCTAGAATAAATTAAAACTCGAAGAGATTAAATTCTTCGACCTTAAGGGCGATAAAAAGAATAACTTATTTATTTTAAAAAAATATATTATATATAAGAATATTTTCGACTTTAAGGATCGCGTTAATAATATAATTAAATAATACGACGAAGAGGAAGTATAAAAACTTTTATTTTTATATTTTAGAGGAGTAGCCTTTAAATAGTTCTTAAATAAATTAAATATTAATATTAAGGTATTAATACGTACCTTCGCTAACTTTAAATAAATAAATCGTTTTATTAAACGATTTAAAATAAAGACGCTAGAAGTTATATATAAACTTCGTTTTAATAAATATAAATTCGTTTAAATACGTATTAGTAAAACGCCTAGATAGTATATAAATAAGATATTTAATCTAACTAGGGCCGCCGATATCCCTAGTATATATTAATAAATATTTATAATCTACGACTATATTAACTCTAATTTTAAATCTTTTATTAATCCGCCTAAGCCTAGCGTCCTATTAAATAAATTCCTTAATTTATTTAACGCTAAGGAAGAAGCCTAGTTAGGAATAATATAAAGTAATAAAATAACTAGGCCTCTACCGCCTCTTAAACTAAAAGATTTATAATAAGGCTAGTAGAATTATTAATAACTTAACCGGTTCCAGCTATAATAGAACTAGTTACTTTAAGTTATTTCTTATTAATTTATTAATCCGGTTTATTAGAATATATTAAGTATCCCTTAAATATAGTAGTAGTCTTATTAAATTTAACCGCTACCTACTTAACTATAGATTATTAATAGTAGTACTAGGAATATATCTTTCCCTCCTAGAAATAGGAATCGTCCTAACTTTTAACCGCGTTAAGAAAACCGCGGGCCTATAACCGGTAGTTATAATTTTAATTATTTCGGGTAATAATAAGTACCCCTTAGGCGTATAATTATTTATTATAAAACCGAGGTATAAAAGGATTATTCTTAAGAAGATAATATTATAGAGTAATAAATAGAAGAGTAATCCACGCCTAATATTAATTACGTTAATAAATAGAGCTAGGATTAATAGTAAAAGGATTACTATAATAAATAGAACGAAATAACCGGCTATTAAGTAATTATTATCGATTCGCCTAAATAAATCGAGTACCGTATTTATAAGGAGTCGTTCTTTTTTAAAAATATATTATATATATACTTTAGAAATTAAAGTTTAGGTAGGAACCCTATTAAAGCCTCCTACCCTAAATATTTAGTTATAAATACTATTTAGAAGAGTAAGTAGTCTTTAGTAATAAACGAGAATACGGAAACCTATTACTAGATTAAAACGAATAACGAATTACTAAAATAAAAGCCTATTATTAAATTAAACTACGACTCTTCTAAAAATACGGGAATAGGATAAGCGTTTAAGAAATACCGGTACGCCGGTATTCGGGTCGGGCTAGACCCTGAAATTAAAGTAGAAAAGAGTTATAAAGATATTAATTATAGGGTAACTATCGCCGACCGTAAATTTATAATATACTTTTTTTTAAAAGTTAGAATTCGTATTATAATAACCCTACTCTAAGTTACCGGTATTAATATTAACCGTTATATTATTTCTAAATATATTATTATCTCCTTATACTTCCCCGAGAAAGATAAGAGCGGTAATAAAATAATAACCGAAACCGCCCCTAATGAAGTCTATATTATAGATAATCTTAAAATAAATATATTTATTAATATAGATATTATAGCCCCTAAAGGAATTAATATATTAGTATCTCGTTAAGTAATTTATATTAATAGCTATAATATAGAGTACCCTATCGATATTTATTTAAATAGTATAAGTATGAACCGGCCGGTATATATTACGAAAATAAGAGTTATCCCCCTATAAGTTACTATAATTATCGAAGTCTATAAACTTAATCTACTAGTACGAGACTACTTTTTTAAACCGGTAGATATTAATTTATATCTCTTTACCGGAATCGTTAATAATAGAATAAGATTAGTATTTATAAAGAATAAGACGGATAAGTTCGTTAAAATCCTAAGAAATATAAGGCTTAGCTAGGTATTAAAGGTTTAATTTAATAACTATTATAATATTACTATAGGCGATAACGACGTTCGCGAGCTCGCTATACGAAGGCCTCTTTAAGAGTATAAAGAAACTTTTATTAAAAACGCTTTTAATAATACGGTTACTATTAGTATTAATTTATTACTTCTTAAGTAGCCTTTAGGGGGTAAAGATATAAAGAATTTAATTAATTCCCGGCCTTCTATTCTATTAATAAAAGTAACTACTTCGATAAAGAATAGTATCCTCTTAAACGGTATTATTATTTATAGTAAATAACCGGAGCTAGTAAAGATTATTAATTAATTCTCTATACTTTAGGTAGAAAGAGGCTTTATTAATATTCTAAAAAACGAATAAATACGTATATTACTTCGGGCCGACTAGGAAGATAAAGTACCTAAAACGGTATATATTTATCCTATAAATAACGAGAGCCGGAAGATTATTAACGAAACCTTTAATAAATTATATATTTAGGGACGATTTAAATAGACGATATAAACTACTCTATTTAGTTTCCTAGTCTTCGTTATTTAGATTATAAAATTAGACGGTATTAAAAAG
>JAABUK010004517.1_pt1 | contig 22512 bp, 23 predicted proteins | sample 5559141 | NCBI WGS metagenome assembly JAABUK01 (sample SAMN10711869, study PRJNA513367) | rock metagenome | isolation source: Antarctica rocks | place: Antarctica: Victoria Land, Pudding Butte nord | collected 2016-01-03
ATACTAACACGTGGTGTCAAAAGCGAGAGTACTCAATTTTGAATTTATGAAATCAGTGTACCAAGCGAATTGCACAACAACTCGGATCGGAAAAGCAGCAGCAATTCCTATCCATCCTTTAGCAGTCATGATAAGAAAGGACAACGTTAATCCTCGCCTGCTTTTTGATTATGCATACATGTGATTGCCGAGCCCCTTTTTGCATTGCTCTACGATGGCTAAAAATAATTTAGAAAGAGAAGTTGACATTACACACAACCCTCGCATTCTAGGGTTCAAGAAAAATCATATAAAACTGGGAAGCATTTGATGTCCTTAGACCAAGGGTATAAAGGGATGGATACTTTTGGGGCTTTGATCTGGAGGCTTGATCTTAGAGCAGCACATGAGGAAAAAAGCGTGAGCCTTCGCAGTACCCGTCCTCTTCCACTAGGATCATCGTCATTGTATCTATCACTTAGATTACAGATGGCGCAGCCTTTGGCCGTATTGATGATTTGCGAGTACAGTTCAACAAGTGATACAACATGGGCATCGTATGCAAATAATCCGTTGGACAGGTTGATTTGATCGGGTGGATAGAATCGACATTCAAAAATCTATTCAACTAATCGTTGCAAACAGCAGTGACGTGACACCGCTCACTATGAGAAAATAAACATCACTCATTATTAGTCCCATCATCTGTAATCAGTCACCAACCTTCTAATCATTCCCTCCCTCCATCGAATCTATCGACCCCAAACCACAAGCAGGAGAAACTCAACGCATCCAGCACTGCTCAAGCTGCCAGCCGACCCAACCTCCACAAATGTATCAGGAGCCGAGTCACACGTGAAAAAGCCAACACTGCTTCCAGTCGCACAAGTAAGTACTCCACCAGCATTATGACAAACTGACTTCACAAAACCTCCGGTGAAAGCAGTCTCCGTCTGCATTGTAAGGCTACCAGGGGATTCAACAGCGGATATGCCGGCGGACTCGTCACCGGATTGGAGGTAGCCATCTGAGGTAAGACTGAATATTGATGCTTCGGATGTATCAGCCACGATTCGAAGCGCATCTTGCCCTTTTTCGTTGGGTTGAAGTGATATGTAGGAGCCGTCGACGTTGGGGCTGGTTACGTCGTTTGTGATGACAAAGACTTGAAGTTTGAACGTGGAGGAGATTGCGGGTTGTGAGGTGCTTGGTGGAGCGATGCGTGTTGTGGGTGATGTGGCATTGCGGGAAGTAGAGAAGGAGGCCGATCTTGCGGTTGATGCTGGGAGGGATGAGGACTTGGATGTAGAGCCACTCGATGGCAGAGGCGTTGCCTTGGTCGGGCGTGAAGATCCCGAGCCCGATGGTGAACGCGATGGTACGGGATGGGTGTAGCCAGTTGACAGACGCGAGCGATTAATGGATGATGGTTTCGGCAATGCGATAGTTGCACTTGTGGACATTGTCCCGGTAGATGATTTCGAGTATGTGTATCCAGTCGAAAGCCGAGTGATTTTCACGCTGCTGTGGAGAATTTCCGTGGAAGCCAACGATGGAAGTGCGCGCTTAGCATAAGTATAGCCAGTCGACAAAAGTGTACGGTTGGTCGTGCTGGTGGCATAAGTAGGCTTGCCTGTGACAGCTGTTGAGGCTCCGCTGATGGTTGGGGAGTAGCTTGGCTTCACGCTACCCGTGGAATGAGATTGCTTGTCTGTTGGGCTGGCTGGAACGCTGTTGGTGAACTTGGTACGAGAAGGGCTGGAATTTGTCGCTGAAGAGGCGAATCCCTCTGTGAAGCCTCTGCGAAAGACTGTGCCTTGCCCAGTCCCGGATGGTGTGTAGGTGGGGCCAACCAGTGATGCAGACAAACGAGTTGAGTTGTAATATATAGGTTGGCCAGGCGCAGGAGGTATGTTCGCAGACACGGAAGCGATAAATAGAGAGAACGATAGCCATGTTTGGTGGACCAACATTGCAGGAGAGATCTGGATGATGCTGCAATAGCAGTCACAAGTAAGCAGAAGGAGTGTTTGAGGCAAGGATTGCAATATTCTCGCACGTCGAAAGGAATGATCTTGCTACAAAAGCTCGAGAAGCGATCGTGAAATGCAGAGAGCAAGAGTCAACATGTATGGCGACATGATGGCCGTGAGATATTCGTAATGCCCAAGGCTTCGGGACGTGGCAACCGCTTACTACTCTCCTCGAGCAAGCTACCGTTCAGATCAAGATATCGCTAGATTGACCAGTTGATAGAAATGGCACGTCGCAATTTTGACGAATCGGGTGCGATGATCTTCTGCTTTGGGAAACAGGCTAGGCCTGCCAGCTCACTAGCCTACTCTTCCTACTCTTCGGGCGAGCTTGTTTCACTTCTTCGCTTGATTGTCGTTAGCGACCACGGCTCGACTGTTACTGAGTTGCGGGAGGAGTTGCTGTCTCTGAGACAAATGGCAGAAAGACGGCTCGTAACAGGCCTGAAGTCCACTGAATGGAATCAAGATGGAGAGCGGGCGCTACTGTAGCGGGTCGCCAAGCAGTTTGCCGAGAGAGATACGAGCTCGTCGACACAAGCTGAACAATGATTGCTTAAACGTCTCACCGACTCGATTGATTGGCGACTATGTCCATGAAGTCGCTCAAAAGGGGTTCGTATCGCTCACCGCTACGTTGGGAACATCGCACTAAGGAGACAATGCATTGCAAGCAGAATAATGGTCTCCTTCTCAGAGGATGAGAATATTCCTATCATAGTAATCATGTTCGGATTGATCCCTAGGTACCTATTGGCTGATTGAGGTGAGCTGGATCTTCCTAAGCGGCTTTTTGAGCACGCAGGTTAAAATCTTCGACCCAGAGAGCTATTACAACTTGATCCATCGAATCTTGTCTCGCTCTTCGCCATCAGCAATTCAAGGTGAGACGTTTCCGCAGGGCGAAAGGCCCACTGAATTAGGGTGATTGGTTGAAGAAGAACGGCACCTTTTCCTGATTTGTGATAGATCTCGACTTGGATCAAAACCATGGACTTGCTGGCCGATCAAAGTGTTTCAGGTCCAAGGTAGAACATTCAAAGCTGTTAAAGTTTCACGCAGCAGAGCAGTACAGGTCAGTGGGCCAATGTAACGCGCGAAGAGGCTTGAGACACAAGCCTCTGAGATAATGGGCCAGCTACCAGGGATCCAAGAACATGGAATGTAAGTGGTCCTATAAGCCGTGGGCACTTAACGTGGCAGCACTGACAGTGTCGCAGCCGGCCTTTCAGACAATGGCCCCAATTCTCCGAGATGGAGACGCAGTAGCCGGGACGGTTGAGTAGAAAGGTGTTCAGACATCGCAATGCCGTCGGTTTGACATTTGCATGGCTTGCCACTGGGAGCCGGTACTATTTGGGTGCTTGCAGCCCTCGCTCGAAAGGGGATGGAGATGTGCGCATTAGTTAAATAAATGGGGGTTGCTGTCATCGCTGCAAAGCGGCATTCAGTATTCGCATGGCGGTCATTGTGTGTGGCCCTCAAGCAGCTGAGCAAGGCTCTGTCCAGTCGCATGCCCAATTGCACATTGTAAAACAACTTCGCAGCGTTGTTTTGAGCAAACAGTACCTTGAAAGAATTTGAGGGAGGGAAGCGCAGATCATCACGTGGCGGATCGCGCTAGCCCCTTATAAGTGTGTCTGCATTGTCAATGGGTTCGAGGAATGGTATCGCAATGTTGAGTGGGCAAGGCTCGTACGCCACCCAGCAGACGCTACCACCAGCGCCTACATCTGATATTGAGCAGTTTCTCGAGCTTTTGATTCCTGGGTGAAAGCTCGATGACCCGGAGCTCGAGTCGAGGCTATATATGTACCACGCTCCCTTCTACCTAGGCATTGCCTTCTGCCATTCCATCTGTTTCTTTTACTTTCGCCAGCTCATCGCTTTTCTCCCCTTTTCCATAGGACTCTGTCATCCGCTTAATCATATGCTCTTCCACCGTGAGCGTCCTACCATCAACAGGCGTGCCATCCAGCGGTGACAATGGACAGTCAAGGTTGCCCTCGAAAAAGAACACAATAGAGTACCTGTCCCCAGGATTCTTATTCAACACACGATGCCAACTACTCTTATACTCGCCCCTCGTCAATTTCGTCAGCATGTCACCAATATTCACAACGTATGCATCGGTATTGGGCATGACCGGGACCCATTCGCCCTTCTGCGGATCCAATACCTCAAGACCTGGATTTGGGTCTTGCAGAAGGAGCGTGATGGCGCCGAAGTCGGTATGTGCACTGGCTCCTAATTGCCGCTGTTCGGTCTTTTGTGATTTTGGGTAATGCAGCATTCGCAGAGGTGCCACCGGATTGTTAGACACGATCTTGTCGAAAACATTGTTGCCATATGGGAGTGACCGAGCTATCATATCTAGCACTACAATGGCGAGTTTCAAAAGAACGGTATGGTAGGCTTCTGCTGGCTCTTTCAGGTCTTTGGAAGATAACAACGACTCTGGTGGCCAGACGTTCGACCCCATGAAAAAGCGGCAGTCTTTGACGCGCTGGTCAGATGTAGGTATGTTCTCACCAACGTAGTAGCCCTGCGCAGTAGTGAGTTGGATGATCCTTCGGTCATCATAGGCCCTGCGCAACTTACTTCCTTTAAGTCTGGGAGGACATCGCCTTCGTACGATTGACTAGCTAAAACATTATATCCCCGATGGCCTACGGTCTTTGTTGCGTCGAGCTTCATCTTCTCCTCAAAGGGGAAGGCACAAAAATTCGCTGCTGAATCAAACAGTGATTGCTGCAATGATTTAGGCACGCCATGACCTGTGATCTGAAAGAAGCCCGTTGACAGACAAGCTCTTCTGACCTCCGATATGATTTCGTCACATCCTGGGCCGTTTGGATCGTTCAGGAAGGGCGCCACATCGATTGTCGGGACATAGAAAGGCTCGGTCTTACAGTCTGCAACAGGCATCTTACGTGGAATATGATCGATGGCGAGGAACCTAGGGGAAGAAGGTATAACGCCTGCCAAAGCTTGAGAAAAGTCCTCCTTGGTAGCATGCTACTGTTGTAGTGCTTAATTGACGGGGGTCCTGAAACCTTCGTCTTCGCGACTTTGGCATAGGCTGCGAGGATACGAGCAAATAAGAAGGATTCCGAAGCCGGTGGTTTATCAATGAATGGGGACCGGGTTGGGCGGGGTAACTAGACGCTACAACTTCTCGGGTTCGGGGACGTGTTACCTGCACCTTCGCATTGCAACTTACCTCCCTATTCCGGACTAATTGTCAAGTTGCAGAGCAATAAGATACCCGAGCCTCGGGACCCGGCGCCACTGCAGGTATCCGTCATTTGTCGGCTTGCGGACTTACTGATTCTCATTCATTGGACATACAAAGCTGTGCATGATCTGACGGCTTTGAAGTCTAAACATCATTCTCTAACTCGGGTCCCCTAGAACACGGTGTTCACTGATCTTGGACCTCGATCTCTCATGTTTTGCCTTATTCCTGGCAGAAAAGATACACAACAATAGCAGCGAGCAATGTTGTTCATCACTACTAATAGGCCGCGAAACTTCGGTGACCGATACTCCCTTCACCCATTCAATAAGAGCCGAGTATGCTAGCCTAAAGGACCCAAAACACGGATGGTATTCTGTTACAAACCTATATACACATGATAATCATTGAGACGAAGCAGACTAACGAGCATTTAGGGTTAGGGACTGGTGAGATCAAAAAATGACAAGCTTACCGCACCACCGCAAGCTATCTCACAGATGGACCCGACATCAAAGTTCACATAGATCTCGAGGCGATCAAGTTTGCTCTTTCCATAGCTATAGACAATCATTTTATTCTTTATAGGAATCATGGATACAGGGCTACTTCTAGGTCCAGGGCCAGTGAGTATAGTGCCACGAGTGCCACCCTAGGGGTACAGTTCCTTGTACCTAGCCTCCCGCATGGATGAGTAAGAAGACCGCAACCAACTTCGCAGCATGATACCTCATTAACAAATCAAAGAATATACTATGGGGAATCTATTTGTTTGCTAATCTTATTCAGCCTTGCACCCAGGTCTCTCTTGTGATAGCTAACCAGTAAATAGCTGGATCAGATTCAAAAGTGCGACTCAGGTTTTGGAAGGCTCGAGTCTAGGGGTGGAGACACGCGGAAAGTAAAGAGGTGATATGATCCCATGGTCAGCCTGGGGCAGCATTCTCACGTACAGGATCAACGATGCTCACTACTCAGTCATGATCGGGACAGGAATCGCTTTAGGACATCCAAGCTAGCACTGCCGAGAATTCCATTCAGAAGGTCTTGTCATTTAGCTGTCGTGTGGCACGGTGTCTTCCCTTCCATGCCTTTGAAACCATATCTCGAAGATACAGAGGTCGCCAGCGCGTTCTTTCCCACTTTTGCAGACTAGGCACATTTAGCCATTGGTTGTTTGAGAACACCGCAGCCTATCGGCCAGATTGATACTATCTTCGTCGATGCGGCTGTGTGATCATACGGCCGTAATGTTTCGCCATGACCCCACGCTCCACCCAGTTATCGTATTCTGGTGGCAATGCTACATCCAACGGGCCAAATCTGCAGTCGATCGGCTATGCATAGAGACGGCCGGACCATTTCTTAATACTCTTCACAGCCCCCAGGAGTCCGTTATTGGATTCAGGGGCAATTCAATGGGTGAAACTTCTTTGTACCACTCCGACTGTGGCAAGAAATTCTAGGAGGGGTGCCCAATAATTGGATACTGTGTTTCCATTACGCTACCCAAGCTGTGAGAAGGTATCCTCGGGTTGTCCTGTTGCATTGGTGCCGTAAGAAAGAATTGATGGTGGTGAGCTATGGTTGGACGTGATGTCTCCATTGCGGCCAGGCAATGACAGCATGTTGTTTGGTGTGGCCGTATGGTTGTTGCCGCCACTGTATGGAAGGAAGGTTATTCTTAGTATTTGTGCTACTCCTCTTGCATTCTTCTGTCTATTAAGAAGCTGTCTTGAGCCCACCGTTCTTGCACCTGATCATTCTGCATCTGACTTCCAGTCTATCCTTGTTACATCTCCACCTCTTCTAGCGAGATCACCTCAGCGATACACTGTAGTAAGGTGTCCCAGATCCTTCTCGTCGGGCGCCTTGTGCCAGCACTCTTCACCTTACAGAACAACCACCCCACCGAAAGCATTCACATCAAGTCGTACCAGACCCCTCCGCAACCTGGAACTTTCAGCGTCAAGTACATCAATCACGCCTTGTGTATTAAGCCTTTCCATTCTCTTTGTGGATATCCTCTATCTTGCAATACCAAACCGCACGTTCTACACCACAAAGCTCCCGAATTCCGCGCAAGAAGCCTTGAACTTGCAGAGTAGAATACCAACCCTGCCATGCTTGCACCGCAACACTGACCTGAAATATAGGCGCCTCTTACCAACAGCCCCAAGCCCACAAACGGCCGCACTAACAGCATCATGTTAAAGAGACGAGCAAACAAAGACCCCAGGAGCCGCAGCCCCTCGCCCCGTGAAGTCTGTATGGACCGTCATGGTCACCCTTCAATTCATCTTCCGCCTATGCAGCCACCCCCAGAGCATCGAATTGGAGATCCGCTTCGACCTCTCAGCACATTAAGATTACCAACCCAAGTCACCCCAAAAAACATGCTACAAGGACAGCTGAAGGGAGCAGACCAAGGTTCCAAGAGCCGCATCAAATCGCCTCGTGAACCTGATCTAGGCCGTCATCATCCCCATCGGATTGACGTTGCATTTATGCAGCCAGCCCTAAAGCATCAACGTGGTCCACAGCTTCCAAGCATCGGCAAGTTAAGACTAATACCCGACCCCACCTCAACAAGCTTGGGTCAGCTGCAGGGGGTAGATTCAAGCGGCCCACCTAGGGGGCGATTGAAGCGAACCCGAGAGGAAGCTACACGACAAGAAGCCCCAGAGCAACCGTATCAGTCAGCCTACGAGAATCGCAAACCTGCTAGTGGATGTTCGAGTAGAAACGCTGCTCCTCCAGCACATAAGACTGTCGGTTATGACGTGCCAAGCCGTCCCGCTGGGATCCCAAACAGTCAAAGAGAAATGTCCAGGGGACAATCGGGGCGAAACCGACACGAATCCATACAGCAAGAGGCCCAAGAGCAGAGAGATCGGTTGTCCTACGAAAGTGTCCAAGCTACCAAGCGACATCGCAGTGAACGTGCTGCTCCTCCAACACATGAGAAGACTGCGTATGACATGCCGTTCGGTCCCGCTAGCATCAACCCGAACAGTCATGGAGACATGTCTAGGGGGCAATCAGAGCGAAGTTCAGGAAACGTTTGGCAACAAGTGCAAGAGCAAAAGTATCAGTCGTCCTACAAAAGTGTCCGAGCTACCGAGCGCCATCGCACTGGACATGCTGCTCCTCCAAGACATAATACTACCGGCCATTACGTGCCATGCGATCCCGCTGGCATCACCCCGAACAGTCATAGAGAGATTTCTGGGGGACAATCGGAGCGAGACGGACACGAAGTCCTACAACAAGAGGCTCAAGAGCAACAGTATCACCCTTTTCACCCGAAGCTGCTCGGCGATACCCGAGTGGACCTGCTACTTCTGAAAAGCACGGGAGTGCAGGTGATGGCGTGCTAATCCCTCCCCCTGACACAAGCATTCATAGAGATATGTCTGAGGCGGACAAAAAGACTTGTTTGGAGATGAGGAAAAAGCATCCCCGCGTTCCTTACAAGAAGATTGAAGTGGCCATCAACCATCGACACAGCGACGTGGAGATTGAAAGATACCTTGGACAGCGAAAGTGGTTCGAAGTCAAGTGGGAGAAGCTGCAAAAAGAGAGAGACATAAGAGCAGGGAATGATACAGCAATGACGCGTCGCGCTGCGAAGTCCAGACAGACAGAGAGTCGGCAGTGAAGACGACAAGGGATAGCGTGCGACACTAGTTTCTGATACAATGGGAATTAGGAGTTGAGTTAGCCAGCTTACAAGGGATTCAGAAGGATTGGGGACATGGAACAGCTTACGACATTAATGTTTAATACAATTGGAACTAGGACTTGATTTAGCCAGCTTGCAAGATAAAAACCCAAGAGAAGTGCTCTAGAAAAGCACAGAACAGCTTGCCGTAATGGAATTACAACATAAACGAGGATATGAATTTAGCCAGATAGCATTTCGATAATATAATAGCTTGCGATAATGAAATAAAACACACTCAAACCTCTTCGCTGTCATAGTGAGTCTAGACTATGGTTAATGCCTAGGTAGTAGATGAAATCCGACGGAATATGTAGTCTTCAGTGCAAACTTTAGGTGATCGTGTGAATTCGCGCGCAGATAGTATTACGGTACCTAAGAGCATGAAAGCAGTAGTTGCACTGAGTAAGCTATACGAGGATTCGTCGAATTTTGCTGATCAAAAGTACGTTCCCATTGAGCCGGATTCCTAAAATCTAAGAGGAGTTGGGGGATTGCGACTCAGATCTATAAGAGACGTGAGTTTCCCGCCAAATTTCTTTCAGGATTGGAAGAATGACAATCAGTTTTACCAGCGCCACGCATGCAAGTATATGTCTTTCTGATGTCCACCACGTCAAATTCTATAATCCCAACGTTGCATTTCAGCCCAGTAGCCTTCCCAATCCAATCTCATTTGCCATCCGTCAACACAAATCCTCAGAATTAACCCCACAATAGCTCTTTTGAGGAACCATAACATAACTCGGAAAATTTCCATCCACCGCCATCCCCATCGACAATTTCCCACCCACATAGCTAGGCATAACTCGTATATTGACCGATCCAGCATTATACTTTGGCTCGCCGCACGCCCCATGCATCGGACTGATAATCTGCTCATAGCACCTCTCGTAAGAAGGAGGTGGCGCACCGCCTTCCGGCAACCTGATGCACATATCCGAGTCAGTGATGCCAACTCATCATCAACGAGGCGCAGAATCGAAAATTGGACTCAAATCGCGTGCAGACTTGCGAAAACAAACACTAACCAATACCCAAAAGTACAGTTCCCCTGCTGCGTAGTCCAAATCCACTTATTCGTATCCTGATACCCTGTTCCCCACTGTCCAGAAATCTGTATACAAACAGTGGCCGCAGCATCGGAGCAAGTATCCGCTTCAAGCTCCCACCCCGCGCCAATATTATAGCACTGTACACCATAAGCGGTCGATTGCGTCGTGTCCGCCACGCTGACATTGGCAGCACATGTCGAACCGCTGCCGGGTGCTGCGCCTGAAGATTGGACAGGAGGGCCACAGGGATCCGGATTGCTGATGTTGACGTTGCCGGCGCTGATGCCTTTGGCGTATTGCGAGGCGAGATCGGGAGATGATTGCGCTGGGTTTGAGGTTTGGGTGGAAGAGGTACTTGCAGTGACGCTTGCGGTTGTTCTTGCCAGGATTCCTGAAGGGGTGCTTGCGGTGGAGCAACCCTCCCACCATACGCAGGGGGTGGATGTCGGAGGTGGGCTCGGTATTGCGTGTGGCGGCGAGTGCGAGGGGGGGTGGGAGGATAGTGCACCACTTAGGGATGAGCACGCGAGGAGCAAAGACAAGATAGACGTATCACGCCGTATCTTGTTGCCGGACAGGGTGAGCGTGTCAGACGGTCTGACTCGTATTTGTATTCTTGCTACTGAAGAAGAAAAACAGAGTGTAGATACTGAAGTGTGCAAGGATTGAGCTACAAGATTTGGTAATGAGTGTAAAAAGAAGATAAAAGAAATGATGCGGCACCGTTGTGAGATATAGAATCTCCTTCATCCCAACCTAGTACGACGTCCGAGAGAGGTTTCTATTGTCCTGAGACGAGGCTAGGTCATTTGAGTCAGCGATTCGCAAGACGGAACGTATACGCGACGGCGGATAAAGACGAAACCTCGTCGAAACGCTTGCAATTTACACCCAAAACCAAGTCTCAGCCACGAAACTGAAAGAGCCGTGCAGTCTGCGGAGGATAAACAAGGATGAAGGCCTGAGTAATTGTCGCTCCTCATGAACATGGTATAACATGTGAACACTTGGAAATCCGCGTTATCGAGACTGCTATGTAGAATCTAGTCAAGTAGGCGCTTACCATGATGAGAAGTAGGACACAATGACCTTATAAGAGCTAGTATCATGGGTAGGCTTGGTTATACGCCTTGATTCCTCATAGCTATGGATGCAAGAGTGGACGTAAGAGATATTCAGATGAAACAAGAAGTTTATTTGTAGAATTAGCGTGGATGAGTAATTCAGCCAAGCTTCATCCTCATTGGCTCTAAGCAGACCAAGTGCCCTGCCTACAACATATAGCCCTCTTTCATCTACTCCAGTTCGGACATTATTAATTCATGCTGACAGCATTACATCTGGCACCTCCATCCACCTGAGATGTCCCACGTCGAATACACAATACGTACCCAATATTAAAAGCAGATCAAGTACGATTTTCCCACCCATCACCCTTCAACCTCGACTCACTCGACCCAGTCGCCACACTCCCCTTCTCAACCCCGCGAACGCGCTGCATCTTCACAGCATCATGGCTATCCCACTCAACCAACTTCGGCTTCGAGATCTTGCGCGACCCATACGAGCCCGCTGCCGAGCTATGGGTGCGGAAGAAACGGTCGAAAAGGGGGCGGTACACGATAGCGCAGGCGCAGGCGATTGCAACGCTGACTTCGACGAGGGACCAAATGGTGGTGTCCGCGTTGGACCAGGAAGCGTCGACGAGGGAAAGGCCGTAGAGTTTGGGGATGCGGTAGATGGATATGACGCATACACTGTTATGAGTCAGCCCCAAAAGTTCTTCCAGGGTCGACGAGGAGCCAGCATACAATCCGCCGATGCCAAAGATAGCCATCAACTGCCCCTTCATCGCTCTCTGCATCTGCAAGCCCCATAAGGTCGGTAGCGGCGCACAAAGCAGTATGAAATCCGTCAGGACATTCATCCCCGCCATTATCATCCACAGCATATTGATCTTAATACATTTTGCCTTTACGGTGGTATCCCAGCCTCCTCGGATAGGTATGCATTGGAAGATCGCGCCGAGCACCATGATCCCGCTATATGTGATGACGAAGATTCCAACTGTGTGAAGCAGAATGCGGAATTGACGGCCGGGGAAGATGCGCGAGAAGAGGAAAAGGGTACTGATTTTGACAGAGGCGATGGCCGGAGGGTAGAATACTTCTGCCGCTAAGACGCTCTGCGTATGAACGTGGGTCAGCGTTGCTTCCAGTTGCGGCAATGGCTGTTGGTGACATGCCTGAGCAAATTTGATCGGATCATTGAGCAGGATCGCGTGGCGTCCACCTCCGTACTTCAGCACGCCTTGCAGATCATCAGCTTGATTTTCCGACTCTCATGGGCAACCTGGCCGCATACACAGAAGCACGGATATGATGTAACCGACAGCAAAGACCAGTGCAGCGACAATCATCCAGTCGTCCGCTTTGATCGCAGTCTTGGACATACGTCTGGATGCAAATCTTAAAACGATAGCAACGATGGCAATGACCAAGCACGCGATATGCGATGACACGATGTCGCTGACTCTGCTCTCATTGATGTGGTCGAGCTGGTATTGCGCTTCAGCCGGTGGCAGGCTTTTGTAGACTGCCTGATTGATTGTAGGGGCGCCCATATTGGCCGTCCCTCGCAGAGCATGGGAGCAATGGAGGAGCAGTTTAGGGGTAGTAAGAAGGCGAAACCCACAGCATGTTTCGAGCGGAGGATTGAGACATGAATGAGGAAGCACGCCATATTGTACTTGTTGAATTAAAGGGCGGGGCAGATCCAAAGCTCGGACGCTGAAGAACCCTGCTCGAACTTCGAAACCATGAGTGGACAGATCAAAATGAAGCAATGAACGCAGGGCAGCACCCCAATGTAAGTCATAAAGCGCGCCCTACAGAACGTTCAAAACGTATGCTTACTCCAAACCTGGGGATACACTTTGCATTGGTGCAACCGTGAACCGCGAATTGACGTGAGGGGGGATCCAATGATAGCTATCCGGGCTGGGATGTTCCTGCATCACATATGCGCTCCCGCAATACAAGCGATGCTTCCATTGTTGCGCTTCTTTGCAGTTCCCCTCAGGGTCATGACCATCGCCAAAACGCCTCAATCGGGTTGTTCTGATGCTCTCGCGTTGCCTCGAGCTGTGTACAAACCATTGATCAGCCATCCACAGGTTTAATGGCATGTTGAGTCGAAATTTGTCCGCTTTTACCGGAATAACCGATACAAGTTGACCTCTTTCTAGCTTGAGTCGACGGAGGGATTGATAACTTATCCAGGACCCTGAAGTACCATATTCTATGCCCGGTACCGAATATCTGTGAGTAGAATTCGGAACGGACTCAGATTGCTTACGAGTATGTGCGAGCGTCGATTGGTGCGATACCCCGAGCCCTGAATGGGTGCAACAATTAGACGAGTGAAGAACGCCAAGCAAGACACTGTCATCTTTCATATTCCCCACCCTCCGAGTATGGAAGCCGTCGTTTAGTGGGCATCATCATCATCACTCATAGGCGTCCATCATCTCCTTGTCTTGATTCGCTGCGACACTTTTTCAAGAAGTCGAGACATCAAAATACGATGTCGTGAAAAATCCTCCATCCAAATTATACATATCCTCAGCAATGCTTGTCTGATTGATCTGATGATACAGAAAGATTTCCGATCCATTGCCTACCGTGGTCCCTGTCAGCCTGCGGTACGGGAATGGCGATTGCGGCTGCGTGGATAGTCCGATGTTTTTGGTCGTATATGCCGCCAGGTCTGTCCCGTTCACCCAGAAGCCGAAAAGTGTGTAGGAGTCGGAATTTTGATTGTTGACGAGGACTTGCGCGATATTCACGTCGCCAATCAGAGTCTCGTTGTATGCTGCTGTGGTGGAGGTAGGCGTAGGTATGATAGCTGTAGCTGTGGAGCTTGCAGGGTATGCATTGGCAAGGGTGAGGCTAGTAGGGTAGACGACTTGATCTGAGGGTGGAAGAGGAGGGACGAGGATGGTTTGCACTGTTATCTGTGTCAATATCGCCACTGCGCTGGATCTTAAAGGACTCTGATGCACTCACGTTCGGGATCAGTCCAAGAATTGTTGCCGAAGAATGAGAAGTAGAGGTTATAGTACACCGTACCATTAGATGTCAGCACACCGACCTGCGGCCGCGATCCTGTTATGCCGGCAGCTAGGGCCAGAACATGCCCACCTTGCAAGCTTTCTGGTAGCGTGGGACCAGGGCTTGCAACAATCCCATCACCTGAGTTGTCCGGGTGGATAGATAACGCCCTTGCGCTTCCGTTCTGGGCGACATAGAAGACATAGGCTTCGCCCGAAACCGTGGAATTGGCAATTGATGTCACCGCCAGCGCTCGACTATCTGCTGCAGTATGAAATGTGACGTTTGAAACCCCCGTTGGCGAAAAGTTATCTCTCGTCGTCCACGATCCCGAAATGAATTGTTTGCTTGCGAGGATATTACTTTGCGCAATATAAAAGAGAAAGACAACAGATCCAGTATCCGCGGCGAAGGGCGTACCGGTGCTGTTGACAAGCAATGCTGCGAGCGGCGTCGAGTTCTTGGCGTTTGTCGCAACAACGTTGTTGACATTGCTAGTCCACTGTTTCGTTGTTGCTGTGTAAAGTGCCTCCCGTATGCTGCCTGTATTTTCCTGCCACAATAGGCGTTTGTCTCCACCCCCCAAAGCCACAATAGTGAACGAGCTATCGTTGGAGATCCCGTGAGGAAGGGCAGTGGGGGCTACATTGGACGATGCAACGCTGCTCAACGGATCAGCTTTGGATCATGCGAGGACGCATAGACAGAACGTTACCTTGGTGACTTCGATCCCCTATTCCTCGTGAGTCCGACTCCAAGACCGACACCGAGTGCTATGGCTAAGACGAGGAGTGCAATGAGCGCAATGATGATGAACAATACGAGCCCCCGCCGCCGTGGAGGGCGCTCCTTTTCGACCGTCTTTCCTCCCTCGGGAATCTGATCCTTCGGTACATGTATCTCCTTCAAGGCCTCATCATCTGCCCTCCAAGTCTGTGGAGACATGGGAGCATCAGATTGTGGCGCATCGTGGCTGTTGTTGGTCTTGAAACCTGGTCTCGAGGGAGTGAGACCGCCATTCTCAGTGGAGGGGGAAAGCTGGACACCGACCGTCAGCAGTCGCAAATGAGGTTCAGGTAAGCGTTGCTAATGCCTACTAGAGGCGGCCAATTCTTCTTGTCTCGATCAAGCTCCGGTGATTCTTGGGTCCTGTCGAGCTCTGGAGCATTGGCAGCATGATCATGGAAATGCTGGAGCTCAGGTGATTGTTCAGTGTGCTCATTGGGAGCCAACTCGAGCTGTGAGTAGTTCTCGACCATGCCGGCCCCCGCGGTTGCGAAGAATGTAGATGTTTTTGAACGATTTAGCAAATAAGAAGGGGCAACTTAAATGCGCCGTTGGAGTCTCATACTGCTACAATAAAAAGATGGAGAAGAACTGGGAAAAGAAGAAGAACGGCTAACAAAAGTAAGCACGGACACGATGAATCCAGGCGTCCCATGCACATAGCCTCGGTGGCCTCCTTCTCCCGTTATCAGCAGAAGCGGCAAGCCTAGGGTAAGCCCGGGCCTCAGGCAGCAATTCGGGTGATATCTGCGTGAGATTATACCACATACTTGCATTAGTCTGCGGGGTAAGATGACGGTCTAGTACGCTTTTAGCTACCACATCCTCCCCATAATAGAATTCTTCAGTCAGAGATGATCTTCACCAACACGTAACTTGAATTTGGCTGACGTACAATGCCAGAGGAAACAAGTAAAGAAGACAATCTACTCACGTCAAGAAAGCCGTAAGCCTCGTTTCAATACGTTACCACATTAAACAATCTTCTGCAAAAGCATGAAAGCTTGTCGTATGTTCACTGATCATTACGACTTGGGAACCAACAGCAATCACAACTCCAGCTTGAGATGTATTAGCAAGCACTAATCAATGAATGCCGGCCCAGGCGTTCCGGGCATTGGTGTCAGTTATGAGATCGTGCAACAGTCCTAGTAAGCACTTATGTGAGCCTAAGGCTTTCGTAGCTTTGATTGCGGCAGTAAGCTATATTTTCGTTGCAATGGCAATGGCAATCAACTCGCCCTTGATGGATTTCATTGACGAAAGGGTCCTCGAATATGATTGGATGTTTGCCATTTTCGTACTAGCAGTGTTTCTCCTAATTTCCTATATGGTAGGATCCGGCGCCTCTGCTCCACTAGCATCGACTGAAGGATTGGCCATCTATGTTGTGCCAAGGAAAGTCGGGGAAATTGGGCATTGACAGGATGATATGGCTGACATGTTATGGATTCCTGACAGATCAAGCAACAGGAGCAATTGCAATTCTTTCCCTCGATTGAATTCAGTTAGCCCGCGAGCAGGTAGGAGGGTCAAGGACCTCAACACAGCGAACATAGATACTCATCGCGTTGCAGGATTTCATACCGGAAGTGGCCTCATATTAACACCCCCAGGTAAAAGGGAATCGGTGGGAGGAAAAGTTGAGTCCTTGTAGCTTCAGCAGTCCATCATTGGCCTATCTGGCAGATCTGGTGAACCGCACGCAAGGCCAGACACATCTTTTTCTTCGAACGTAGAGAGCTAGAGCTGGAAGCGTCATTCACATCCAGAAGATTGGGTATCGAACTGGCGGTCTTGAGCTGCAGGTGCCCGCTTCGATGTGGACACCCGTCTCGGTATTACACATCCAGGCACGTCCAAGATGCTTCTGGCCAAACTTCTCACAAAAGAGTTACCGTGGTCGGGCAATGTCGGCCCTAGAAGATGGTGTTCACAGTACAACAGCATGAACAGCACGAGTCATCCAGAAAAACGAGTACGGAGAAGTGGGGCACCGCCAAAAAGACTGCCTACATCATACTATACTCGGCCGAAGGTCTCGTCGTTGCGCTGGTATAGTGACTGTTGTACAACAAACAGCGTGTGTAACCTCAAATCTCTGGGTGCTGATCTCTTACTTTAAGAAGGGTGGCCCAGAGATAAGGAAGGCTCGGGATCCTGCGCTTGGCATCGTCAGCAGCGCGCTAAATTGCTAAAAATAGCCCTCGCCTCAAACCTAGGACCTTAGCCCTGAACGTCCAACATAACACACTGACAGCAAAGACTTGAATTGAGTGCTATATGAAGATCTAGAAACTAATCTATAGAAGGAGCAATATTGTTAGGACGCTAACCCTAACCCTAATTATTATTCAGGAGTAAATCGACCTTATAGCCTTCCTAGACTCGAAAATCTTTACGACCGCGCAAAGAAATACGTAAAGAACACGTAAAGAATACTCTAAAGATTAATTAGTTAATAATAGTAACAGGGAGGCTATTATTATACTTAATATTACTAGTATTACTATTACTCCTCTTACTCCTACTAACTTCTAGGTTAAGGTTACTAAAGTAGAGACTACTAAAGCTAAGGCTAAGGTAACTACAGTTAAAGTTAATAAGGTTAGAAAGTAGGCTAGTATAGATAATACTATAATTAAATAGGATATTTATAAGGGAATATAGGTAGGATAATAAAAGGAGGTATTATAGGAGTAGGAGGTATATATACTATTAGTATTATAAGAGTAGAAGGAAAGGCTATTAATATTATTAGAGGCGCTATTAGAGTTATAAAGATTAAAGATACTATTAAGGATACTACTCATCCTATTATAGTAATAGTAGGGAAGATTAGTACTTCTATATCTTTATTTACTTATAGGGTAGCTTCTTCCTTATAAATTTATATTAAGTATATAGAAGATTCTTTAGCCTTACGTCTCTTCTCCTCCTCTTATACTAGGATAAGAGTATAGATTTTAAGCTCTCTTTAAAGGCTTATAAAGGTAATAGTAGTAGTAGTAATAATATTAGCTTCTCTTATTATTTATTTATGATAATCTTCTTATACTTATTAGGCCTCCTTAATTAAAGTAATTTATCTTATTACTTCTTTAAAGCTATTTAGAGTATAATTTTATATTCCCTAAGTAAGGATAGGTTTTTAGTAAAAGGCCTTTATATCTTAATAAGTTATTCCTTATATAAGCTATAGTAGTATTATATTATTAACTTTAGCTATTAAAGATAGAGATAGTTTAATAGTCTTTTAATATTATTTATATAAGTAGATATAAGCTTCTAAGGTAATTTAAGTAAAGTATTCAAGAAGGAAATATACCCTTAGATCTTATTTTTATAATACTTATAATATATATTAATAGAGTTATAATAGCTTATATTTATATTTAATTATAATTAAAGTCTCTTATCTTATAAAGTTTACTATTAGGATAAGTTTTTATTAGAATTACTTTATAAGTAAGGTAATATAATTTCTAAGCTTACTTACTTAAGATTAATAATTAATCTCTATTAAAGTAGGTTTTATTATATAGAGTATTAAAGTAAGGTTAGATAGGATCTTATTTACTTCTTTAAAAGCCTTATTTTTTAGTCCTTTTACCTTTACCTTCTTAATAATAGCTTAAATCTTATTTTCTTATTTCTTTATAATAGATATAATTAACTTAAAGAACTTAGCCTTTAATTATAATCTCTTTAATTAATTAGATTTATTTACTTTTACTTTCTTAGCTTAAGTCCTTATATTCCTAGAGATATTAACTAGTAAAGGAAATATATTTAATAATATATATAAATTAAGAAGTTCTAGCTCTTATTTTAAAAATAGAGTTTTAAAAACTTTATCTTAAAGTTACCTCCTAATAGTTATAACTTAATCCTAAAAATCTTATTAAAAATTATCTTTTATTTTTTTAAGGTCTTTTTATACCTTATTATAAATTTATTATATATACTTTAATATTTATAAATATTTAATATTCCTTTTATTAACTTTATTTCTTTTATAAGTCTAGCCTTCTTCTTAGTACTTAAGCCTTTTACTAATTTTTTTACTTTAATTCCTTACTTCCTTTAATTCTTTATAAATATTTTAAAGCTTTCTTTTTAATTAAATTTATTACTTTTAATATCTTAATTAAGTACTCCCTAAAATTAATTTATAAGTAGATAAGAAGTTTAAGGAATATAGGGGAGAGCTATTATAAGGTTTAAGGCTACTTTTATTAATAATTATAAAGCTAAGTTATCTTCTCAAAGACTTACTTTAAAAGCTAAGTTTATAAAAGATTATATTATAATAACTATTTAGATTAAATATAAGAGGGGTAATCTTATTAGATCTTAATAGATTAGAGGGATAATAAGAAGTTAACGTTATATTTATTAATATAATAATCTATTTTTATAACTCTTTTCTCTTCTAATTTACCTTTTTTTACTTATATCTTAATAAGGCCTTAGTATTATATCTCTTTATTTAGTAGTAATTTAGTAAGTTTCTAGGATATAATTTCCAAGTTATAAAGGTTAATATTAATAGAGTTATTTAAGGTAGTAATAAATTAAGTTAATAATATTAATCTAATCTTTAATTTATATTCTTAATAATAATAAAGGTAAAGGAAGAAATAAAGTATTTAAGTATATAATTTCTATATAAAATATAAATTATCCTCCCTAAACTTAATAAAATTTATATCTTTATAAATAAATAGGGATATTAATAATAGATTAGTCTTTATTACTTATATAATAAATATTAGAGTTAGTAAGGTAGAAGTAAGAGAAGTAATAAGGTTTTATAACTAAAGTAGTAATACTTAGCTATTAGGAATAGTAATATTTATTCAGGTATATAATATAGCTACTAGGGTTATCCCTGTTAATAATATTATTAATTAGATACCTATTATAATAACTAGTATTCTCTACTAATATAATATTATATTATTAAAATAGTATCTCTTCTTTACTTTTATACTATAAAGCTTATATATATAGCTACTTAGATTATAAGATAAAACCTAGGTAAGTAGTCTTAGTCCTAGCTACTTAGTTTCTAGCTTCTTCTTATACTATTTATTAATTTAGTAATTCCTTATTATAATAAGGTTATTAGCTTCTAGGATTCTCTATCTTCTTTACTTCTTTCCTTATTAATAATAGGTATATAATACTACCTTACTATTTAGGCGCTTATTCTTATCTTATAAAGTAGTAAAGATTTAATATTAATAGGTTAGAAGTGTTACGGTTCACTCCGTCCGTGGATGGGGTTAACCTATGATTGATTCTCGTGAAGAGGAGTGTCAAGGAAGCAGGGCGAGCAGGCTTATACTAAACAGGTCTGGTACAAGGTATTGTATTCAGTGCTTAGGAGATTGCTAGAATCATAACATGAGTTGAGCACGGAGCTCCTATCTACTGGGAAACATCGCCATCTATATAGACATAGGAAACATTGGATCAGCTGGATCAGTTCTGATACCACTGACTCTCTGGATCAGTTGGATCAGTTCTGATACCACTGACTCTCTGGATCAGTTGGATCAGTTCTGATACTGCTGATCGTGACGAGAAGTGCTTCGTCCGAGCGTAGTACAAGAACCGTGAGTTCAGGCTGTAACAAGAAGATTATTCTCTAACTCTAAGGGCTCTATTAATATAGGGATTATATTAAAGTAAAATAGTTAGGATTTATATCCTAGTATAAGCTATACTAGTAAGTATTTATAGATATATACTAATTTAATATTTATTCTTAGTACGCCTTTATATAGTATTAATAATAACTTATTTATTATTCTATAATTTATATATTTTTTATTAATAAATATTATAATTTCTTAAACTACCCTTTTTAATAGTTTTATTAATAAAGGACAGTTTATTAATCTAATAAATAAACTTATATTATACTTAGAGAATATTACTTTAACTTCTCTATTTATAAAATAAGATTTATTATCTAAATATACTCCCTTTAATTAGTTAAAAATAAGTATAAGGTAATTCTTATATATATTAATAACTTCAATTACTATATATTATTAATAAGCTTTTACCTATATAAATTAAATAAAGTAGTTAAAATATAGGAGTATATAAATAGCTCTTATAATAGTATATATTAGGATTATAAGGTTAATCTAATTTATATTATTTATATTTATTAGAGTAAATACTTATATTAATTATATAGGTATTTTAATTAGCTTCTTTACTTATAATTAATAAGAATAATATCTTATATATTATACTTAAATATCCTTTATCCTAATTAGCTAGTAGGCTCTTCTTATAAGGAAATCTAGAGTTAGTATAATAGTATAATAGTTATAATCCTTATAAGTTATATAGAAATATTACTTTACTTCTACTTTAATAAGGTATATACTTTATACTTTAATACTTTCCTAAAATATTAATAGTTATAGCTCTTCTTAAGTTAGTAGGTAAAAGCTTTTAGCTAACTTCTATAATTATTATTTATAATTCCTTTGTAATTTTATTACTTTTATAACTATCTCTCCTCTTCTTAAATATTTAATAAGTTAGTAAAATATTAGTAAAGTTTAATACTTTATTATTTAATCTTTAAATAACCCTTAGGAAATTATAATATTTAATATTAATAGTTATTATTACTATCTTATCCTTATCTTTAATCTTAGGGATTAAGGAAAGCCTTATTAATATTTAATTAAGGCTATTTACTATTCTAATATATTAATTTTATAATACTTAATAGTAAAGCTTAAAATTATACTTCCTAAGGTAGTTTATTTAATTAGAAAATTATCCTTTCTTTATCTACCCTTTTTTTATTATTCCTTTAAGTATATTATAATTATTATAAATTATAACCTAATATTAACTTCTAATTATTAATTATCTTACTTTAGTAAGGTATTTAATAATAGCTAGATATTCTCTCTCTAAGTTTATATACTAAGATAATAAATAATACTATTAGCTTTTAGTTAATAGGAGGAGTCTAAGTATTCTAATTTAAATATATAGAGATTATTATAGCTAGGAATATTTAAAGGGATAATTTAGGTTATATATACTTTAAAGATATACTTTCTAGGCTTACTTAAGCCCTAACTTCCCCTTAGTAGGGGGATTGAAGCTAGGTATTTTCTTATTTATTTAATAGATATTAATAAGCCTAATTAGCTAACTCTTTATTACCTTCTTTAAATTTAATAATAGGAAGACTAGAATATATAGAAGTAATTTAAGCTAGAATATATCTTACTTAGAGATTATCTCTAGTAATAGTAACTTCTCTAGATTTATAATAAGGATTATAATATACCCTCCTTATTTATATAAGTTTAAGAAGTAAATTATATATTTCTACTTTAATAATTTATACCTTTATTATTACTTATATTTCCTTAATATTTACTATAATCTTTATATAGTTAGTAAGGGTATTAAGCTTATTTATAGTAAGAGAAACCCTTAAGAATCTATTAATATAAATTTAGGGGTATAAGTAAAGTTAATTAAACCTCTTCTAACTTAGAAACTCTATTAAAGATCCTCTATTTAGTAGGAT
>JAABUK010004518.1_pt1 | contig 22510 bp, 26 predicted proteins | sample 5559141 | NCBI WGS metagenome assembly JAABUK01 (sample SAMN10711869, study PRJNA513367) | rock metagenome | isolation source: Antarctica rocks | place: Antarctica: Victoria Land, Pudding Butte nord | collected 2016-01-03
CACTCTACTGCCCCCCCTGCTCACCATCCACCGCCCAGACTACATCCTCCACCTCGGCATGGCCGCCGGCCGACGCCACTACGCCCTCGAAACCCTCGCCCATCGCGACGGGTACACCATCAAAGACATCGATAACCTGGACGGCGTGGGCGTCGGGTCAAGAAGATGGAAGGACGAGGGTTGCCCCAGTGTGTTGGAGGTGGGCTGGGATAGGAACGATGTGCTAGAGCGGTGGAGGCAGAGGCTCAAGGCTGATGGAGTGGGGAAGGTGGGGGAAATACCGGATGTGAGGCTGAGTAATGATGCAGGGAGGTTTCTTTGTGATTTTGTACTTTATGAGAGTTTGAGTGGGAGGTGGAAGGAGGTGCATCATCAACGACAGCAACGACCGCCTTCATCGGGACTGGAAGCCGACCTGGACGGAGAGCAGAGTGAACCAGAAACAGAAACAGAAATAGAAACGACGGGATCAAATGACGACAGTAGCAAAGAAGGCAAAGTCGCCTTCCTCCACGTCCCCGGCGACACCGACCAAGCGGCCATCGACCGCGGCGCACGCGTCACCGTGGCGGCGATTAGAGCGTTGGTCTCGAGTTGGGAGGAGGGGTTCAGACGGGATGGGAGGGTAGTGGTGCAGAGCAGCCATGACACTAGTACTATGAGTAATAGAACGGGGAGTGGGAGTGGGAGGGGGAGTGGGAGGGGGAGGGGGAGGGTGGCCGTTGAGTTCGTGAGTTGATGTCAACTTAGATATTTTGATCATTGTCTGCTTGGCTGAGTAGCCGCCTGCCGATGAACATAATTCAGCAGTCCTGTTCGTTTAGGGTCGACGTAGGATGTATGTAGGTGTGCGTGAGGAAGAAAGCGGACGGGGATGGGAATGTGCTTTTCTCCGGAAAGCTCAACTGGGACTTGCTTTCGATGGCAATCATATACAGATTTCACGCAAGACCACCATGGCAACGATGAGCCTCAATTACTTCCTCTTCTCTCACCCAGGGGCCAGTACTGAATGAAGGCTTAGTGAAACGGAACAGGATGAATCTTGATAGGTTTTCTATTCACCAAGGTTGGCCATTCTGGCACCTGCAGCTCCAATGCAATACACATACACCGAATGTACACAGCAGGCGGACCGTCACCAACGCTCTCATTCGCCCTCAGGCCTCGCTCAGACAAGATCGCTCGCTCACTTGCTGGACCGGGTATAGCACCGTATGCGATTGAATACACGCTCTGCTGATACGCTTTGCACGAATACGAGCAGACCAACCGTCCAATGCCACGCGCTCAAGATGGAAACGTATTTGTACAGGAGAAGGCTGTGATGAGCTGGCCTGGATCACCAAAAAAACAAAACCAGTGATTCAGAAGCGAGAGACAGTATTTCCCAAAGGAACATGGCAGATAGTGTGGGTCTGCAAAATTGGAAGTGAGAAACGAGGGGTGGCATGTTGTGATCCAACGCGGCGATACTGTGGTCGCTGCGCAAAGTGACCAGGATGCGTGGGTAGTGAGTGTGCGGTATAATCCAGAAAGCTCGTCGAAGAACTTTTGGTCATGGCAATCAATGAGCTCCAAAGCTCAATGTGAGCATATATGCTTTCTGGTAAAGCCTCTCAGGGCAAAGCATCGGTCTGAATGGGTATAAGTCGTGAATAGCATCACCACCAAACAAAACGCCGTCCAGAAAATTCCAATGCTGTGAGCACCCTCGTCCAGGCTGAGGTTTACAAAAACGCCAAGCGCCATAGTATGCCCCAGAAAATGTTAATAAGAGAACATTCGACGGTTTCGGGAAGGATGTGGGTCATAGTTTTGACGGACGCTGAGCTCGACCTGCTTGTCAAAGGCGAAGTCAAGCTCCATGGCGGAATCATGGCGGGTTCGACTTGGACCAGTAGGACTGTCTTCCATCGAGGGTGAATGCTGGCCAAAGGCAAAGGTTTGCGCTCGGACCAACTTCGATCGCCCCTTGACCTTGCCAAGACCCATCTCACAGGCACGAGCATGCTCTTGAGCATCCATCTCGACATAGTTTTGAGGAAAGCATCTGGATCGATAATCTTTGAAGAACGAACTATAGCCACCGTCTAGAATGTATGTTTCCGGGTAGGTAAGTCGTGGATACTGTTCAGCGTTTGCCGCTCGATCTTTGTTACGGATGAATTTAGCCATAATAGGTGCACGGTGAGCTGAATATTCGCAATGGAAGATCAAAAGTGCTTTTGAGGTTGGTTCGACGTCGAAGAGCTGGGATGATAATTGTTCTTTGTCGTTGAAATTGACAGCACCATCAATGTGACCGCCCTTAAACTCATATTCAAACCGACAGTCGATAATAACAAACTTTTCGTAAACATGGTTGAATTTGCCATCCAGAACCTCGATCAAGGTGTCTTTGCAGATGCGCGGAAGAGTGTTGGATTCGTCTTGGGAAACGGTATGAGGCAATTGGGGAACCTGGGGAACCTCCACATCCATAATGGGAGGTAAAGTCGCCACTCTCCTCTGGTTCAAGACGTCCTCGGGATGCTCAAACATACTCAACGATCGTCTGAATTGTTTGCGAGGCCTTGCCATTGGGTTCGAGTTTTTCCTCGCATGTCCAATAGGGGAAGCATTTCGATTGGCATTGGCAAGCCCAGTAAAGGGCTGTCTTGGCCGAGGGGGGAGCATCAGGGGATTATTTCGAACGACAGACTTCTCCTGTGGGGGTGACTTTTCAAACGCCTCAGACATGTTCGATAAGGAAGACGACGCTATCTTTTGCGCTCCAGTGCCATTCCCAAATTTGAAAGGTACAGGTTGACCCTCGGTAGATTGCCTCAGAGGGATGGAACTGGTAGATAGACCTTTGATTCGAGATAGGGAAGGACGGCGAGGACCAGACTTTCTTCTCCTGCATATTGTGAGCACAAGCAGAGGCCAATTGGACGTAAATCTTACTCTTGGGGAAGGGTTAGCTGGGGGGACTGAAAAGCAGGTGTCTCAATTGTTGATGGATCTGACAGCATTGAAGAGTCCGCCAGTGTGAGCTCAGGTGTAGGCGACTGCAATTCTATCTCCACAGCGGGAATGAAGGCCAACTTGTGTGGTAGGGGTGAGATATCCATAAAGTCACTGGTGGGTAGTGGAGACGATGACGGGACGGGGGGGGTGGTGACGGTGTAGGTTCCTGCCGAACGTTGAGATGCTAATCTAGAGCAGCAATATCAATCAGCCTTACCTCGTCCGTGGAGGCCTCCCAAGACTTGATTTGAGAAGAGTGCACGGCGTGGTGTGGGCAGCTGCGGGCTATTGAAGGGTCAGTACCCATGAATTGTGGCAGACATGTTTGAAAATACCTTTGATCGATGTGAAAGTTCTGCGAAAGATCAGCAGCCAAGCTAGCTGTTGGCGAAGAACCTCGAATAGGTTGCATAGTGAAGTAGTCTGGTCGAGACTTCTTCATAGACAGGTCTTTGAAATTGAAGCTGTTTGGCCCAAAGCTCCTGAAGGCTGCGAAATTGGGGTACGATGTTGGAGCATCTGCCCTGAATCCGCAGTGACCAACCAAGAAAGCCGACGAGGGCTGCAAAGCAGCTAGCGGAGAAGAAGCTTCCATATCGAGTATTTTTCTCAATTGCCGGTATTTGTGTTGCAGTGTGCAAGCCAATTGATTCTGCCACACGGACCAGACTGGTTGGCCGGGCGAACACTGATCGACCAATTGTTCAGGCGAGCAAACACTCAGGAGGTAGGAATTTCAGATTCCCAAGCTCTTTTTCAGGCTGGCAACCGCCGTTTCGTAGAGAGGAATTCCTCGGGAGCTCTACTGGCTGAACATGGTAGCAGGGGAGGTAGAGGGGGGATCGGGGTTGAGGATGAGCGAGAGGCCGTGAGGGTGGACGGAGGAGGTGAGAAGAGGAAGAGTCGACCACAGGACCAAGTGGAGGAGGGTAGAGATGTCGAGAAGATGCCCGTGGGGGAGAGAGAGGAGGAGTGAGCGAGAAGGATAGCTCTTAAAACGGAAGAGCCAGTGCTTCCGTGTCTACAGCAACACTGGCTGGCAGCTGCTTCGCTGTGAAAGCGGGGCGTTCAGCGCTGAGCCTTACGACCACCATTTAGCGAAGGAATGAGGCCGACGTCCAGCCTCTCCGTCTTCCGAATTCTGAGTCGGGTAACGCACCAATGGGCGCAGGGACCAGGTTTTCACTCGTTGACAACACAAGTACTCTGGTCTGCTGGAATCACAACCGATGTTACCACCCACTGCTCTTCCCACATCATTCCCATGCCAACTCTCCTTTTCTCCCGGCGTGTCGCCCACGACTCTCTCTACAACAATATCTCTAGAACGGCATTGGACTCACCAGCACACACACATGTCACTCACCCACACTCCAGCGCGGCCGAGCGGGTCAACGCACCGACCAGGAAAAAGCAGCGGATGCTATTCAATTGGCCCATGTCAATACTGCAGCCAAGAAGAGCCACGGCGCCTCTTTCTGTCAAGGGCATGGACCAATCCAGGTCCCGCATCTCACGAAATCTCCCCAGGTTGTCCTTTGATACCCGCAGCTGCAGCTGACGGTGCATGTTCGGCCTCTCTGAGCTCACACTGGATTGCGTTGCCCTTACTGCTTCCCTCTCCTCACTGCAGCTGCGGAAGACTCGTGAAGCCAATATCACAACTTCCAGCCCTTACATTATCGGAAGTAGACATGGTGGCTGAAGAATGCCATGGAAATGACTGCGCACAGTCCGCATTCAGGGCTGGAGATCTCGACCGTCAACGCCCATTCCCAATTTCAGCAAAGCTTGGAATTGCTCAAGCAACTATCTTTGAACTGAGTTTGTCCTAGCTAGCTAAATAAAGCAGCAGCCCTCTCCTGCTTGACGACATAGTCACACCAGTTGAATTGCGCACGCGCCAGTTGCGTGACGAGTTGGCAATGTTGCATGATTATAGGCCATCGCGTTCAATCGAGCTCGATCTTTTGCAGAGCTTCAATAGTATTGATCACTCAGAAGAATGAGACAGCCGCTTTCCAGAGCGCGTTGTCTACGCCACAGCTAAAACAAGGTCGCTTTCTCATCACTTTTCCGCCTAATGATTCGCTCCTACAGCCATATCCACGACCTGGCCCCCCAGTTCACCCAGTTTTCTTGTTTTTAGTTTCTTGTTCCCAGATAAGGCGTTTCGGTTGGAGTCAGCCCTCCGAATGGTTACAAGGATCTGCAGAGACTGCACCAGCGGCCGTGAATGTTGATCATTCGATCAGCCACCAATCGTCGACTTTCTCCATCATCTCTTATTACAGAATACGTCATGTTTCCGATTGAAGCGGGGCGACAAGGGTTTTGATCAATCAAATGAGTGCTTCGGCCGCAATACTACATGGTAATTGATGGATATTTCCAAGATTGCTATGCATAAGCGAATTCGACCTGCTGTTTCTCTGCCTTGTTTCCAAGATACGCAATTTTTTGTCATCATGTCGGCCACAGGCATCACGATAGAAGATAACAATCTGCTTCACAAGACCGCCTGGAAGCATTCAAAAGGGGCACTCAACCTCGTTCTGTTCGATCATGTTTTCTCCCTAACCACCCCACTAAGACATCCCACCATGTACAAAGCTGCACAAAAGGTGCAAGGCCCCCAATAGATAATCTGTCGTTGCCGCACCAGCTCGTTCGGCTACGTGGGTTTCGCGCTGTCAGACTCGAGGATCGGAGCCAGCGTGGAGAATCACATCACGCTAAAAGTAAACAAACATCTTTCGATTCCGCTACCAAACGAAACCAGCGCCAAACCCCGTGACTGCATCTGACATCGGAGCTAAGTCTGCACTCCTTCGGATCCTGGAGGAGAGGTCAATCTATTCTGCCATGCCGACGGTGGGGCAGGGATGGGCATGGCTGTACAGCAAGGACTCTTGAGACGACCTGCCTCAACAGGTCTATCACTCCGTCGTATCCGGCGGTACTAAATTTATACGAGTATCTCTCTATTTTCCTCCTAAAGCTTTCTTTTACATCCCTCTCGGCAACATCATTATTGTCTGATCCTAGCCGTTTTGATTCAACCCCCTTCCAACCTCTTACATTGTTACTGTCTCTTTCTAGCGCTTGTTCCTTTCGTGCCGTCCTCAAGTACACCAGTAGAGCGGGTACACTTTCCACCCGTCAACTTCATAAAGGACTCGCCATTTGTCCTTGAATACCTTCACTATATATAGACTGGTGTACTTCCCTGATCAGGGTTGAGACCGACCACCACCCAGAACTTGTTGCCGTCTGGAAATGTGGCTGACAATCCGGCCATATCGGTAGCTTACAGGAGTTTTCTTACCTCCTTGAAAATTGCTTTCCCATTCAACGGTCCCATCGGTTTTGATGTCCATATAGGCATCCGGCCGCCTGTCGTCCCCTTCGCCAATCTTGCGATACCAAACAAGGCCACTCGTCCACAATCCATTCTTTTCTGAGTTGACAAGAAGAACTCCATCGCCCGGGGCTAGAGCTGGCGAAGAAGGTACGTGGATTGGCGCTACTGGCGGCGGAGGAGTCCCCTGGGCTGTTTCATCATTGTCAGTATTTTGAAACGCAGATTGAGCCGTTGTTTTACGGTTAACGTCGTAGAACTCAACTCTATTCCCATCAAACCGCTTGAAGTTCCCCAAAAAGCACCAATTCGCATACCGCCGTCCGCCTTCAGCTGAAACGTGCCCGACTTGAAGGCATAACACTCGAAGCCTCTTATGCGGGGCCATGTGACAGGGCACTCTGCATGGGTATGCCACTCTTCCACAAAGGTTTCGTCGTGCGGCACGCCCACGACCATGATGTTGCGGTTGGGAAACTTGAGGCAGAAGCTGATCGCACATCTCGTTGGTGAATTTTCCAAAGACTTCGGTATTGTAGTCTTCCATTCTCTGCACGCCGGCGGCGATCGCCCCAATGATCGGCCCAGCCAGGGAGACTACTACGGCGGCGAAAACAAGAGCCATGTTGGCGCTCTGAGTCCTTGGGTTGAGCTAGGGTTGCTGTTGCTAGGTGTGTGGCGCATGGGGAGAAGAAGACAGAGGCTGAAGGAGGGTCTCTCATACTCTTATATACTTGAAATGAGTCCTCGTGAAAAATCTTTTCATTCTGGAGTCACCAATAACCGTGCAATCTTCACACATTTAGTTACAGTGTCGACAGCTAGCAGTCATCTTGCATAGTCGGTCAAGGTAGCTGAGTGCAAGTGGCCTGAGCTCATGGACCACATACTCAGCTACAGTCGCTGATAGACAAGAACCCGGGAATCATTGGCCGAGATGTCAGCTTCTTCTTATGTCGCCGACTGATGAAAGTGCGGTCAATTGATGGTTGTTTCCGTTTGGGGCTGGTCGTTCGTGTAAGTACTATGCTTCTGAGCACTCCTGTCTGTTAGCGTCAGGATAGCTGAAATATCACGTCAGGACCAGAAACATCTGCTCACCTCTTGCATCCTCCCGCGCTCAGGGTTTTTACATAGTATGTTGCTACTCGTGCTTACGTGCAAACGCCAATCAAGCCAAGCCAAGTTTTCCGCTATCCCCCCTCCTCCGGATTGAGAAATATCGGGGATGAATGTAACCCACGGAAAGCGAGCTACGTGTACTATGACGCTGAAGGCGGCAGAAACTTTTCGCTTCTCTGAGGGTTACTAACCTATTCACATACCTACCACCAGGATGATCCTTGTATTTCATGCAAATGTCGTCAAAAAGTCACTCCGTCACTGTTCCTCTGGTGCTCAGAGGTTCAGGCGAATAGGATGTACGCACTGCTGCCTGCGGAAACTATGCCTTTGAGCCGCTGATTGGTGAAGGTCAGAACAGTTGCCGAGAGAACAACGACCATGCCCGTCTGTACTTTAAAGATTTTTACACCTCAGCACCTTCAGTCCCCTTTCTCCCTCCATAAAATAGCACTCTTCCGATCTCAAACAGACCAAGTCCCATCCCCAAGACTCACCAGCCATCATCATCCATTTCCCACAGAATGACGTCCGCCACTCACCCGAACCCCAACACCAACCCCACTCCCATCCCACCTACCTCCCAAATGCTCCGCACCCACACCCTCGCCCACGAGACCATAACCCGCCACGACCCTCTCACCCAGGAGAATGCCATCTTCGACTCTAGCATGCTTTCTTTCCTTGCCCGCTTCGTGGCCGCACCCTCCACCAAAGACGTCATCTTGCGCGAGCACGACATGGTTGACGCCGAGGGAGACAGGCCGGGAACGCGGGCTAATACCATACACGGAAGTTTGGTGGGGTATTGTGTGGCGAAGCATGGAACGGAGGATCCGGCACTTGATGAGAAGGAGATTGAGATGTTGAGGGAATGGTTTGATGTCCCCGTGTGGAGGAACGGGGGCGTTTAAGAGAGGGCAAAAGGGACAGGTCACATGGCATGGATTGACTGCACAGGGAAAGAAGGAAGGAAGAACCACTAGAAAAGGTGATCAGGAAGGACAGGATATGGGGCGGCAAGATTTAGGAGGATTGGTGCAGTAGGCAGGACACAGGGTTTGAAAGACGATATGAGACCAGTTCTTTTGTGCTGCTACTTTGTGCTGCTACTTGATTCGGAAGCGATGTATTCCAGCCTCTGGTTATAAGGAGTAAATGGTGCGGACTCCCCACATACGTAGTGAGCTGAATCCTGCTGCCCTAGACTTCAATGTCTTTCAGTTCCTTATAAAGACATTTCCCGTAGAACACCGTATAGACAGAACTCACATTGCTAACCTCCCAAAGCTGATGAGAATGATGAGCTGGTGGATGTTTAAGCGACGAGCTCAAAGTTGAAGATTTGCGCAGCTGCAAGGTTTTTCACTTTGCTAAAAGCTCGTGTCGCACGTTTATTCTAGTTTCCAAGATTCCCCAAGGAAGTCGCTCTCACCGTATTAGAACCCAAGTCTCTCGAAAGTCTTGCTCCACGGACTTTCAGATCTCCAATCAATGGGGTCACATTCAGCTGTGACATCAAAATGACAAGCAAGCGTCGCAGAGATGTTGCGACTACAGATACTCAGTTGATAGAGATTTATGAAGATCTCGCTAATGAAAGTGAGGAGATTCGCTTGAGAGCTGCTCACACACTTTTGTCAAGATTTGCGTTACCATCTTCCAGCCCTCCGGAGAAAACCAAGACAGTCCTACAACGTCTGTTCAGAGGGTTGTGCAGCAGCCGCAAAGCAGCTCGACTTGGATACTCTATCGCTCTAACCGAGTTCCTCGCACAAATTTTTCAGTATCCTGCTGAGGGGACCGGCCTGACTCATCCCCAGATCCTTGTGATACTTGAAAAGCAGACTGCTACTGACGGCTCTACGGCAGGCCAGGTTGGTCAGATTCAAATGATGAACGAGCTATGAATATTGACGAGTTTCAGGAAGAACGAGACCACTACTTTGGTCGGCTCTTTGGTGCTGAGGCCATTGTTAAATCATGCATACTTTTCAAGCCAAAGCCATCTTTGGAATTATGGCGGAGCTTGCTACAACTAATCTGTGACCTTGCTCTTAAGAAGCAATGGCTCAGACAAGAATGTGGCTGGCTATTTTTCACATCGATCAGCTGTTTTCGATCCTCGAACCTTGGTCCAGAGTTCGCGATAGCTATTGTCGAGTCGCTGAGAGCTAACAACCTCGTCCGCACACCAGAAGGGGTGGCTGTCTGGCTCGAGGTCAGGAGTTGCTACCCTGATGCAGTTTTGCCCAAAACTGTATGGAAGCATCGCGATCCACTGTGCAGAGATGAAGCTGCTTCAATTGCGGAAGTTATGAAAGATGCCAGAGCGAAGCAGCAGCCGGACTCTGGCGAAGCTGCTGGAGCACAAGGTGCCGGCACTTGGAGCCAACAGCTCCACTTTTCGTGGGATATGGTTCTGCGTGAACTATGTCTACCTGCCGTTCGAGACGTAAAAGTCTCGTCTAAGCGGATGACCTTTGCAAAGTTCTGGGCAGATGTCGTTGATAGTGAGTACCTAAGTTCTGTTCTTCAACTGGGAGGGAAGGCTGATTGTTGCAGAAAGTCTTTTCTTACCCAGTAGCAGTCCAGAGCGGAAGCACTGGGGTCTTTTGCTCCTTGCAAAAGTTGTGGCCACTGTACCGGCTGGATATGTCACGGGTGCATTCACGGCAAATACTGTGCTGCAGTTAATCCATTACCTCAAGGTTGATGAGCGTTATCTACACAGAAGTGCCAACAAAGCTGTGCAAGCCTTACAGAGACGGGCAAGTCAAGAGCCTGGCATTGTGGTCAACGCAATTCAAGGTCTCGTACTTTGGACTCCTGGAGTGTACAATTTTGACGCCATAACGAAAACAAAAACCGTCGCTAAGCTCCTAGCAGTGGCAAACTTGCCCACCTTTGTAGATCTTATTCCAACAATCCATGGCGCGATTAAGCGGCCACAAGCTATTGATGATAAGCAAGCCGATGCGAAAAGGAGAGCGTTTGCTGATGTTCTGGTCTCAATATGCACTCGAACATTGGCCATGATCTCCGAAGAGAATGATGCTCCAAGATTAGTGGCAGGGATGGTCCTAGATGCATTGATAGGTTTGGCTTATTCGAATAACTCCCTTGGAATGGACGGCAGGACGTTTGAACCCCCACCAAGTTCCGCATGCAGAGAATACTTTCGATCCCGTGTGAGGACTTGCTTAGACCACAGCTTACAGCATAGCGCCACCAAGGCTCACCTGCTCAGGCACACCATTGACAGCCTGAAGGCCGTTCAGGAGCAGGCAGATCCTGACGATACGACCGTTGAATTTGATACAGAAACACAGAAAATCGTCGACACGGCCTGGAAGAGCGTTAGAAAGATATCCAAGAACGTGAGACTGGCTAATTGTTAGTGTCCATCATGTATGCTAACCTACTGAACAGACATCACGAGCAGAGGCTACATCAACAGCAGCAAAATCTCATGAAGTTCTAGAGATGCTTTATAGTCTGGCGTTGTTGCAGCTTTACGACGAGGATCCCGATGCTCCTGGGATATTGCAGGATCTCAATGCTTACCATTACAACCAGCGGCGAAAGCTGTCTGAGAGTGACAGTGAAGGACAGTCAGACCCAATGCTTGAAATTCTGCTAAGCTTTGCATCTAAGCCTTCAAGGTTTTTCCATCAGACAGGTTTGCAAGCCTTTCGAGCATTTGCGAGCCATCTTTCCCGACCGGGTATACATTCGCTGATACGCGTACGTTTCTTTCCATAATGAGACGTGTCCTTGCTAACATTTTACAGGTTTTGGAGACCAAAGAAACTTCTCCTGGAACACAAGATCTCTTCGATGTAGACGACAGTGCTAATAATACGATGGAGAATACTGATGATCATCAGCAGAATGGCCACATATCCAGCTCAGATGCGTCAGATGCAGAAATGCTCGACTCCGATGTCGAGCAAATTTCAAGGAAAAGTTCATCTTCGGAGAAAGATCCAGAAGGAGAATCAGAAGACGATCAGGCTGAGCTGGATGCTTTTGACGCCAAATTGGCAGCTGCTTTAGGAACCCGCAAAGGGCAGGACGACCTTGAAGCAGAAGACACTGAAGGGTCAGATGCGGACATGTATGAGGAAGATGTGGACGAAGTGGAGATGGAAGCATTGGATGAGAAACTTGCTGAGGTATTCAGAGCTAGGAAGCCCACAACGAACAAGAAACAAGAGCGCAAAGACACGAAAGAAGCAATTATAAACTTCAAGAGGAGGGTGTTGGACCTGAACATCTCAATCCGCTGGCGTTGACTTTTGTGCTACCGCTGATCACCACTGCAAGAACAACCAGTATCAAGCAGATCTCGGAAAGAGCTCACAGTGTGTTGCAAGACTTCTGCGCCAGATGCAAAGGAAGCAACGTGCCTGTTATCGATGCCAACGGCATTGCTACCCATGAAGTTCTGGGTTATCTCAAAGCGGTGCATGAAGAGGCCGGGTTGGACAATTCTCGTGCACATGGCACCAACTGCAGTCGGGCAAGCGTTCTTGTGGTCAAGGTTTTGGTGAAAGCACAGATCGACATTGGGGAAATGGTCGATGTTTACGCTGAGACAAGGAAAAGGCAGCTGGTGGATTCGAATTGCAAAGTACAGCCGTCATTTTTCACCGACTGGAACAACTGGTGCACATCGGCAAGGGACCAATTGATGAAGTGAGAGAGTTGCGAGCAGTCTTGTGGTCGAGACACGCGCTACTAGACAGTCAGGAACCAGAATTTCTTTGAAACTATTGACGCCTTCTAATGGGGGGGCTTGTGCGGTTGGTGCACGGACCACTAGAGATACTTGGCGAAAATAGCGCTAACCAAGAACAGATCATTGTCAACACTGTCCAGATACAACCACTCTCAACGAAGGCATGCGACGATACTTGGAGTACACCACCGGCATTTGATAATCGCAGCTCATATCGACAACGGATTGCGTAGAGCTATATCGAATCATCAACAGTCGCCTTCGCGATGTCGGTCTCCGAAGACCTCATCAATTTCGACCTTATCGAGACCCATAAGGAAAACATACAGCAACTTCCTGGCGGTCGATCAGCACGACAACTAGTCAACATACTATCACCCATGCCAACTGGCACAGCGTCAACATCATCGCTTGACGACACGAAAACTCTTAATGATGCGATACGGCATGAATACGAGCTAGAAGTCCGAAACATCGCAGATTCAGATGATCCTCTTGATGTTTTCGACAGATACGTCAAATGGACCCTGAATGCCTATCCTTCTGCTCAAGCGACTCCTCAATCGCAATTACTACCTCTTCTCGAGCGCGCGACAAAAGCGTTCCTATCCTCCTCACATTACAAGAACGATCCTCGATATTTGAAGCTATGGCTACATTACATCAGATGGTTTTCAGATGCGCCACGCGAGACTTTTGCATACCTCTCTCGTCACAACATTGGTGAAGGACTTGCGCTATTCTATGAAGACTTCGCTGTATGGCTAGAAAGCGCAGGCCGCTGGACTCAAGCGGCAGAAGTCTACCAACTCGGCATTGAGAGGGAAGCTCGTCCCACGGAGAGGTTGATGCGAAAATATAGCCAGTTCCAGCAACGACTTGATGCTAGACCACAAAATGTGAATGAGCCAACCTCGCCTGCTTTACCAACTGTGCGACCGGTGTTAGCTGCAAAGATCGATCCATTCGCATCGACACCTAGATCGAACGACCCTCAAGCTGCGAGAACGGCTCAGGGAAACGGAAGCGGAACTTCGTCAAGGTCAGCGAAACCCAAAATGGCAATCTTCTCCGATTCCAACGATGCGACACCACCCGCAACAGCGGCACCAACGGATGGGTGGCAGAGTATTGGATCATTGCAAGAAAGAAAGAAGGAGAACACGATCGCGACAAAACCGTGGGTAGGCGAGACATTAAAGGCTGGCAAGCGCGCAGGGGCGGCGGAGAAGATGACAGTATTCAAGGATCAGGTCAGTGCCTCTCTCGTTGAGATTATTCTCTAAATCCTTACATTTACGACTACAGGACTAATTAATGGCAATTTCTTTGGATAATTAGACGTTACGAACACATGAAATGAAGAACTCTGATACCCTCCCTACGCTCCCACCACCTGTGGTGAACTCCAAAACTGGGAAACCAGAACGCGTTTTCGTGAAATTGGAAGCTGTATATCCAAATCCTGCTGATCACTCTCAAGAGATGAGCTTCGATGAGCTGAGAGCTGTTCACAGAGGTTGGGCCGACCAAAATTGGAAGAAGGAAAGCATGAAAACTCTACAAGCTATTTCAGGAAATGCCCAGCGTTCACCACCAAGCCTGACCAATGCAGCGATTGATCAGCTGTCTAAAGATCTTGAAAACACAGCGTCGATGGTCGAAAATGAGAGCTCTCAGCCATCTTCCCCTGCAGACGATAGATCAAGTCAAAGTCAAGATGTCAAACCAGTGAAGCAAAAGAGGATGAAAATCAGAGAGGTCAAGCAAGAAGCTCAGACGAGTGAGCATCTCTTAACTTTAGTCAATCTCATTCAGCTGACATTTGCCAGTCAAAACAAACTTAGCTTCTCCTACTGGTCCTAAGATGCGTCGGAAACTGACAGCAGAGCCAACAATGACCTTTCACAGCAAAGCCGCCATAAATGATGTTTATGATTTGTTCAATAAACCCCTCAAATGTGAAGCACCAAAGGACGATACGCAAAGTGGAGGTGAAAGTGATTTTGACGATGATGGATATTCAATAGCCGGAGAAAGCACAGGAACTGGGATCATATCAGGAGTTGTAAGCGAATCCGGAGCTGAAGACACCAGTGTTTCTGTCCGCATCACCGTGACTGGGGAAGAGAACACTGGCAGTGGCACGGCAGACTTTGGTGGTAAATGGACAGAATTTTCCACCAGCAAGCACGTGCCAGCGCAAAAAGTGAACGGTTTTCAGGAATCTGAAGAGGTTGACTTGACTCAGCCTCTCGATAACACATCATCCAGTATGGTGGGAGAGTACGCTCGCACTGAGGAAGAGCTGAAGACCCCGGTCGAGCCAGAGGTCCAAGTGGAGGAGACAAGGACAAACACTCGCTTTGTTCCTATTCCACCAGAAGATTACGACCCAACCCCTCTGCGCGCATTGCGAGACCCATCCAATGTGGCACAAAGCAGACTTCCTTTCATGACCCCGATCGTCGAGAAAACAGAGTCCTCACTTGCCGCCAACACGGTCTATCAAAAAGACGAGCGAGACTACTTCACATCGGAAACACCTTCGCGATCAAGTTCAACCCAGAATGACAGCCCATCCAGAATTGGTGTTGATAGACTACTTCTCAGCAGCCCGTTCGCGGAGAACGTGTCACCTCACCGAAGTAGTGGGAAGGTGAGGTCCGCAGAGAAATTTGACTTCCCAGTCTCGCCATCACCAAAATCGAAGCGAGCGTCAAGAGGTGTACTTGAGGAGCAGGAAGAGTTATCCAGTCCGAAAAAGAAAGTTCAGATCACCAAAGTGAAGGACTCCCCAACTAGAATCAAGGTCCGAGTGAGAACACCACCAACCTCACCAACCACCCTTCACCATGAAAATGGCTTCATTAAACCGGCCCTCTCCACACCACCGAAACCAGCACCATCGAAAAGCAAGACCCCCATCATCACCGATCTGCAATGCAATCCTACCGACCCATCCATCCGCAACCAGATCCTATCCAGCATCCATCCTGCGCTCTCCTCCTACCCCGGCTTCTTCCACCACGCCGACCAAACCTTCGGAAGATACACCCAACTCCAAAAATACGCCAAGAAGGTCCAAGACAGCAAAGTCAAATCGTCGCCCCGTAAAACTAGCGATAAGACCCTAACACAAGCCGTCCCTCCTATCCTCGCCTTCACCGGCGCATCACGCATCTACGCCGTAAAACGTGAACTAGGTCAGGGAGCCTTCGCCCCCGTCTACCTAGTCGATAGCTATGATCCCGATCGAGCCGTCGACGACATCACCACCAGCACCACCACCAGCACCACCACCTCAACCTCCGAACCGCAAGGCCAGAGAGGTCCCCTCGAAGCAATAAAAGCCGAATCTCCCCCCTCCCAAGCAGTATGGGAATTCCACATCATCCGTACCATCCACCATCGCCTCCGCCAATCCCAATCCCGTGCCCGGGAATCCATCATCACAACCCACGAACTTCACGCCTTCCCCACCGAAGCCTATCTCATCCTCGACTATCACCCCACGGGAACCCTCCTAGATCTCATCAACATCGTCAGAGACGACAACCAACGCTCCGGGAAACCCGATTCCGCCGGCCTGGATGAGATGCTCGCCATGTTCTTCAGCGTCGAGGTACTCCGCACACTGGAGGCGTTGCATCGCGTCGGTATTCTGCATGGGGATCTGAAGGGCGACAACTGTCTCGTCCGTCTGCCCTCCGACCCGGCGCAGATAGCGGATCTGGGACCCTACTCAGCGGACGGGGACAGGGAGGGGGGAAATCCATGGGGTGAGCTGGGTATCAAACTCATCGACTTCGGCCGTGGGATCGACACCACGGATTTCGATCACCGCGTCGGCTTCATCGCCGATTGGGCGGCCGGACCGACGGACGCACCGGAGATCAGGGAGGCGAGGCCGTGGGTCTGGCAGATCGATCTGTGGGGGTGTGCGGGGGTGGTGCACAGTTTGCTGATGGGGAGGTATCTTGACACGGTGGTGGTCAGTGGCCGTCCTGGTGCTGCTGGTGATGGTACGATCGGAGTAGGGGGGAGGAAGCGGTATAAGCTCAAAGAGGGGATGAAGCGGTATTGGCAGGGCCGTATCTGGGGCGAGGTTTTCGACGTCTTGTTGAACCCGATGGTGCCGGGGAGCCCGGACGCGTTCGTCGCGGAGCTAACGCGGGTCACGCGCTTGATGGAAGACTTTCTCGTGCTGGAGGGGGAGAGGAAGGGTTTGAGGGGGAAGATCCGCTGGGTGGAGAGGTTGGTGGGGGCGGGGGAGACCAGACACCGGCGATGAATGAGGGGGGAGAGAGAGAGCGAGAGAGAGAGGGAGAGACTACTTATGTTGCTGCTGCAAAAGGAACATTGGCAAGCTCGCTTTATTAGCTCCAACAATTCCAGCAAGCAAGCGAGGCGTTGGATCAGCCTTCTGCGCCATACCATAGATACCGGGAGATTGATTGCTTGCATGCTTGCGCTCGATTAGGAATATCACCCTGCATCAGATCCCATGTTCGAATGTTCTTTCTTATTGAGCTTTACTGATCTACGTAGGTATGGGTACACACGGTGGTGATGATGCTTCTGCCCTGAATGGCGGGCTCGGTCCGTCCATGGCTTCGGGGAATGGGATTGATTGATTGGGGGGGGGTTCCGGCTCGGTCTCTCCCCTGCTGGAGCTGGGACTTGGACTTGGAGTTCGAAATGCAGCAGGAAGAGGAGGGAGAGGTCATCCGACTATAATTGAGGATCGAAAGCAGGGTAGCCCTTCTTCTGCCTGCCTGCCTATCTGCTTGCCTAAAGACAGGACTCCTTCCGTCCATCGACCAACCGATGATGCATTTCAATTTATAGAAGGAAAGAAAATACAAGAAACCCAGAAAGAAAAACGCCGTTGCTGCATGATCTCGTAATAGACGTTGACTCCATCATCTGCATGGGTAGAGAGCTATCCCCGTCATCGTCCCACGTGACAGTCTTTCTGCCTGATTTCGTACAAGAAGAGCTCTGGGGAAGTTTTTTTTGCAAATGCGAGGCAAGGCCGACGAATTAGCTCCAAAAAAAGAATCGTGGATGATCATTCTGCAAATTCGTAGAAGGTCGTGAAAAGACGGCGACGAGATCCTGCAAGTAGGATGAGTCCACCCGCCCAAAATGGTGATGGGAAACTGGAATTGTGGAGGCTCCCACGCTCGGTCAGATGTCGCAATTTGCCAAGCGGCCAGATAGTCGGATTTGAGTTCCCAGCGGTGTGCTAGAACCTCGACAAAAGCTGTCGTTTGATCCGCTCCGCATCCGAAAGATTTTCCTCAATTTGATTGACATTCTGAGAGCTGTGCCCTTGCATTGCACCAAAGGTGGCAAGTCGTTCTCCAATGCTTTGCGTATTGGACTGCGTAGGAAAAGGACTCGACGCAAATGGGTCAGATAGAGAGGGAATATGTCGCGGCGACTTGGAACGATTACTACGCTTGTTCGGATCAAGCTCGAACGGTGAACCAAGACGTTTCAGCTTTTCTTCCGTCTCTGGCGGTATGAGCGTCGAGAATGGGTTCGATGAAGGAGCCGTGTTCTCGGCAGGTGGCTCTTGCAGCGTGCCTGGTGGGGTGAAGAGTCTCTCGATCCGTTCCGTATTCGAAACGGCTCCCATGGTACTGCCTCTATTTCTCAGGCGGATTCGTCGTTGACTAATGTCGTTTGAACCCCCAGTAAAGACAAATTCTTGCTTAGTCTGCTGCAGGTCACTTCCACCCGGACTGACTCTGGTATCAAGATGCTGCTCTGCTCTGCGCTTATTGGCCATTGACGAGACATGATCAAACCGGCGTGGCGAGAAGAGACGAGATCCAGTGGCAGGCACTGTATCAAATTGTCCTGAGCCAGAAGGATTTCGTCGACCTCGACTTGGACCCCACGTGTTGGGTTTGAACGGCGAGGCAAGACGAGGAATACTCATGCTATCGTTGTCAATTCCCAATCCAAGCTGAGAGGTTGCAGCAACTGGAGGCGAGCTGGAAAGAGGCTCGACTGGTGTATTGAACCATTCTTCAGACTCTTGGGGCGGAGAGTCGCCAGTGACAAGCTGCGCAAGAGGAGCGGTGGCGCCACTGGCCACAAGAGATATCCCAAGATCTCGAGTAGTGTATGACACGGATGTATCACGAGCTACAGATGATTGCCGTGATGCTCGTGAACTCGGACGACGCGACATTGACTCAAGAAAGGGTGATGGACTTCTCGACTGCATAAGACGTTGATAGTGCGGTGCAATTGAGAATTTCCGCTTGCAGAGTTCCTTCAGTCTTTTGCGAGTGGCAGACTCCTTCGGCCAAGGGGGTCGTTTGTCCGCCTCGAAAATTGCAGTAGGCGTCGTCTCACGCTCAGCCTCAGGGGTCTGGTCTCGAACAGCATAAAAATCATCCATAACATCTCGGAATGTGTGCCGTTTGACTATTTCGTGGGAGATTCTGGTCGCTTTCGGCCAGGTTCTACGTGCCTCTCTTGCAACTCGATGGCAAACGCCCAGTGGTGGTAAAGTACCAGGGACTGTTTTGAACGGAGTGATAGTCGGATCGCTCAGGTACATCTGGTAAGTGTTCCAGATATGGTTGTCCTGCTCGATCGTCCAACGCGGCTTGGTTGGGAGTGTTGCAAAGCTGGTGAAGATGCGGGACGGCTTTGATGGGGTATCAGGAATGACATTGATGGACTGTGGAAGGAACGGGTCGGTCATGTCACTCTCCGGACTGGTACAACTTCCGCCAAAGGATGGACGAGAGACGAAACTTCCAATTGATGAAGAAGACGAGTCGGATCTCATGGAGAGCGATGATGACGGTCTTTCCATCGTCCAAGCACCGGCTTTCCACTCTGGCTCCTCAGCCTTTGTCTGTGCTAAAGGTGTTATAGGCCGTGAATGGTGGCGGTTGGCAGGAAGTTGTAGTCGATCACTTGGAGACGACTGCATTCTCCGTTGCTGCCAGGCTGGCCGCATGAACTCCGTGTCGCGAGGGACTTCAACGGATGGAATCGGAATATCGGAAGCGAACAAGACCGTTGGAAGCGCGTTGTTGTGGCGAGAAAAGTTGCCTATTCTCGGTCGCCGAATGCGTTGAGTCGTGTGATGGGGCGGTGGCGGCAGTGTGGCTTCAGCAAAGAGCTGCTCTGGTGTCTTGGGCTCGTCGAGGCTATCCAAGCCCAAAGGTGCAAAGTTGCGCGGAAGCGTGATCGACATGCCCGGTCGGCAATGAGCCATCTTGGACAGTTCAAGCTTGCTGATGTAGGCTCAAGACAGAGAGGATTCCCAAAATTGAGGGCGTCCGACAGAGGAGCAGCTGGAAGAAGCTGAGGGTTCAGACGCTCATGGCCGTGGTGGTCCCAGAAGCAGCAGTTGACTTTCCAAGTCCCAGTGTGCCTGCCGTTGTCAGACCCAGCCAATTCTAGGCCAAGATCTCTGCGGAAGAGTCGTAGTAGATGGAGGAGTATGTGACGAAGTGCAGTACCGTCCCTGCCTTTGGCGGAGAATTGTAGCTGTGAGTGAGGTGGAAGTCAGGCGAATGGGAGGGATGCGATATTACCGCTCTGGCCGGCGGCGGGCGACCAGGCAGAGGATTGGTACCTGAAAGCGCGGGTATGGCGTGGGGCAAGGACCATAAAATGCCTGAGTGACGACGATGTGCCCTTCTTGCACAGCAGAGAATGGAGCGGCTCGATTTGGGCGTGGGCGCAAAAAGACGGGCAATGGGGAAAAGGCAGTGGCTGGGGAACAAGGTAATCGTGTAAGCTCGGCGCGTCGGACGAGTCAAGTGCGTTTGAAGGGAAGGCAGCGTGTTCCGCAGCTGATGTTGACAATCTCCGGACTCGGCGACGGCGACGTGTAGGTTGCCAGGCGAGGCTGACGTGATGGCAGGGGCGGAAGCGGCGGATTTGGGGAGAAAGGAATGTGGTGGTGGTCGTTGCAGAGAAGATGGGCGGAAGAGAAGTGAGGAGGAAGCTTGAGCCTTGGCCTCGACCGCGGATCACAGACTACGGGTTTTAGCTTTGCAACCACGGCAAAGGGTCGCCAGAGCGCAGGTTTCGAGCCCGATCGGCGGTCTGGGCCCAGCCTTCTGTTTGTGTAATGAGGGTGGAGATCAGGCCCAGTCAAGCGGGTGCGTGCGATACCGACGTGAAGGATAGGATGCGGGCTCCCAGCCGAGGTCGCCGGCGGTGGGAAACGATCCAGTGTATAGTCGCGAGGATGTTGCAGCGTGATCGCTCTGACTCCTGTACCGCTGGGCCATGGGCCAGTCCGCCAGACGCGTGCGCAGACCACCCCTCGCAGCTGGGGGCTGGGGATGCAGAGAAGACTGGCCTCCTGGGCAGGGCCCTTCATGCATGTGAGCTGCGTCTACCTGCACCCAGCTGCCCACGCTTCGTCCGCTCTATCCCTCGATCCCACACAGGCTGGTCTCCCAAGCTCGGTGGATGGGGGTACCACATCTGCAATACTATGACTGGCCCTGCTACGACTCATGTCTGGCACTGCCATTGGCTTCCGGGCCGCCACGGCCTCTTCTCCAACATCGGGCATCATGCCATCTCTCGCCGCAGTTCTCAGTGGGGAATAGATAAACGCGAAGCAATCTCTGACTAGCCCTTTGTGGCACCGACGCGTCTGCAAGGCTTGGCACGTCCAGGCTGTGACTTCTGCTGCGAACGAGTCCCGCCGGTGATCTGCCATGCATCAGCCATCAGTGGTCTCGTCAATTGCGTGGGGGAAGTGATGCTGGCATTCTGCAGCTGGCCAAGCCGGCTTTCCCACTGCGTCCTACCCATGGGATTGGCAGCACTCCAATCGCACCCTCACAAGACCGCGGGCTGTCCACACGCGCCTGTGTCGATCGCTTCCCCCGGCTTTCTGGCCTTTTCTCTCGTCTTCCTTTGGCTCTACTGCCTGGCCTTTGCTTGTGCACCCGTCCCGCCCGTTTGCTGATGTTATGCAAAATTGGACAAACGAGGTTGGACTAAGCTGTGCATTCGAGGATCCTGGTCCGCCGCATCTACCTCCATCGAAACCGTAATTCTTTCCTCCCAGCTATCGTTTGGCCCAACGCCTTCAACAGCCTCCCCATTCCCCCTCGATTGCGCATTTTTACCTCCCTCCACCAGGGATGAGCCTCTGCCCATCCTTGCTCGACAAGAAAAATCCCTCCGGGGTAAACTGCATCATATCAATACTACTATTCCCTCACATTCCCGTTCGTCATCGTAGATCAGGGCGCAAACTATAATATATTAAAAGAAATTATCTTCGATAAAGACAAACTCTTTACATCTAAATTCTAAAAATCTTTCAGTTTCGACGCCAGATATCTGGTTACCCGACACTCAGGGAGGTGATGCTGTATTCAGAGACGAAGACTTTCTTGGTGGAAGGACTCGTCAAGATCTGCTTCATTGCAGAGCGTGACGAGGAAGGTATTGCACCTATTCTTGTAGTCTGTTGGACTACCACGGACGGGCTCGTCTACGGTCGGGGGTTTGAAGGACATTCTTTCAAAAGACATCTTGAGTCTTGAGACTCCAGAGATAGACAGGTAGAATGGCCTGGATGATGTAGAGATCTGAAACATGAGATGTGACTGGAAGGGACCCGGATTCACTCTGGCAATGCCACCACGTGGACACACCTATCATGTACTCGAGCCCACCGAAACAGGAGAGACATTTGCACATGGTATCCTCTGTGATATCAGTTGGTAAATTAAGATTCTCCAATCATCCGCCAGCTTGTTCCACCTATCCAAACTCTGTCGTCCCAAGACAATTACTCATGCACCAGCCAGGCCTGAACCGCCCTGCCACCCCGATCAAGTCCTACGAAAGTAGGAGAAATGACTGGCTGTCCACCACCTCACCCATGCTTGATGACTATACACCAGACGATCAAAAGTAGAGGGTGATCACAAGGGTATAGGGAACTCTCATCAATTCTGGCACCTAACCCCGGGCTCATGTTCGAACCGAAGAGGCATCCTAATTGATGACTTCTGGGAAGACCTTTTGGAGATAGTGTTTAAGCATTCCGTTAAAAATGACAGTTATAAAACCGATTGAATTGATTGTCCAGAATCTATGGTAGCATGCCTCTTGAGATGGGAGCTAAAATATGAAGGCTCAAAATGGCCGGAAAGTGGCTAGAAATGCTTGTATAACATCGAATCGAACTGATTGAATCGTTTCTGAATCAACTGCCTAGAAATCTATCTAGAATTGCTCTTGGAATGGAGCCC
>JAABUK010004521.1_pt1 | contig 22501 bp, 28 predicted proteins | sample 5559141 | NCBI WGS metagenome assembly JAABUK01 (sample SAMN10711869, study PRJNA513367) | rock metagenome | isolation source: Antarctica rocks | place: Antarctica: Victoria Land, Pudding Butte nord | collected 2016-01-03
GCACACTGACCCAGTTGTCCCTCGCCTGCAGACCCAGACCAGTGGCTTGGCACTTTTGAGGCTGTGGAGCAATGCTGATACACGTACTATGCCTGGCCTGCAACATGCAAAGTCATCTGAGCAAAAGTAGCCTGTCACATGTGCAAGATGCACCAATCACACCATCTTTCACCAATGCACAGGCTGCGTTTTCTGCAGATATTATGCTAGATCCTTCATGGGGTTTGAGCACAGTGCTGCAGTTTGATGCATTTCTTAGTCTCACCGTCAGTAAGGGGCTGTGGATTCCAGTAAGGCGGTGCAGCTGCATAGCCAACAGGAGGGCGCAAGTGTTCCAGAGCTGCAGCCTCTTCAGCTGCGTTCCTCTCTTGCATGCTGGCCTGCCTGCCATAGTGAGCATCAGCATGAGGAGAGTACTGCGGAGATGTCGGCATGCTGGCTCTGTATGTTGGTGATCCCATGCCAGATTGCACATAGCTTGGGGATCCCATGCTGTGCTGCTGATGCCAGTACTCAGAGGAGACCGGGTTTGGGTACTGCTCATAGGGCTGAGAGTGTGGCGCAGCAGCTGGCATAAGCACGGAAGAAGAGGAAGGGCCTCCTCTACGTGGGTAAGATATGGAGGTTTCAGGGTAAGGGGGCAGGCGGCTGCCAGAAGTCACGGGGTTGCGGTGCATGGCCTGCTGCATGTGATCAGTCATGGACATGCCTGCAGCCTGCGCAGAGGCTTGACTGTAGGCTCCATACTGCCCGTCAAGCTCATAGTGCTTGCGCTTGCCCAACGCGTTGGAGCTGTTGCGAGCTGCCAGCGGCGCTCTCGCGGCAACTGCAGCAGCCAGGCGGTCTGCTGAGCGGGCTGGATCAGCAGGATGCATGGGCCCTTGACTGCTGGCTGCCATGGGCTGCGCCGGCTGCTGCTGCTGGGCTGGCTGATGCTGCAGGCGCCGGTCTGGCTGGCGTGTGGGAAGCTTGATACGCAGTGGACCACTGCTGGTGTTACTGGGTGCTGTGGCAGCAGCAGGCTGTAAGGATGCTGGCACCTGTCTGCTTGAGCTGGCTGATGCCCAAGTAGTGTCTTGCTGTGGTGCTCTTCCAGATGCAGAGCCTTGCCTGCCTGATGACTGCAACGCATTTGACTGTGGACCTGGCCGCTGTGAGCTGCTGGCATTTGCATGTGCAGAAGCAGAAGCAGTGGCTAGCTGGCCGGCAGCTCTTGAGACAGGATGCTGAGATTTGGGGGGTGGCTGCTCATCATCAGAGGAGTCATCAAGGACAATCACTTCCGGCTGAGCTGGCTTCAGTGGCTTGCTTGCAGCCGTGTAAGCTTTTGCAGCCTTGCGCAACTCCTCCCCCTCTGACTCTTCATCGCTATCGCCTGCAAGGGGCACCAACAAGCTCTGCCACCAGTGCCATTCAGGCGCGCCCACATAGATTCAGACAGACAAACACTTGTACATGCAATTGGACAGACATGCCCTAATGGTGTTGAGGTGTGAGATGAGCAGATGACACTGATTCTGCAGCAGGCAGGAATCATGAGAGGCCTCTCACCATCAGATGGCTGCTCAGGGTCAGGCTTGATCTGGACCTTGGGCATTGACAGCGGAGCAGTGTCAACAGTGGTGCTCTGCCAAGGCATGTCGATGCCTGCAGGCCGCCACCAGCCATCTGCATTCACCTCCACCTCTGTCACATCTGGCAAAGCCTGCACATCAGACAAACATGAGTCGCCAAAAGGACTGGTGAGCGGCTCTGCAGACTTTGTTGTCATCCACAAAACATTGGCATCTCTCATTCTGCTGCTAGTCTGACAGCTCAGCAGCACTACCATTGCTCAAAGTGCAGTACACAAGTACAGCAAGCTACCAACATCTGTGGTGCTTGGACAGCTCACACCGCCATCGCTAGACTCAAGTATGAAAACACGTACACTCAAGGAAAAGCCAACCCTAGTGCTGGACTTGGCGCTGACCACACCTCTGAGACGGCCTTCAGGCCTATATTGGACCAAGCAAAGTGCTGAGTGTGACCTGTGGTTAGAAAAGAGCCAAACCTTAAGGCAGGTGATGACCGGCTGCATCCAGGAGTCTCTCTGCAGCTGTTTGACGGTGACATTACGCAGGGTGTGGGGGTCCTGCCACTTGCGACTGCGCTGCGCCATGCTCAAGAAGCTGTCCAAGTCAAAGGCTACAATGCCCGGCAGCCCCACAAACCTGCATACACAGGCTGGGCATCAGTGCTTGTTGGTGTTGCAAACCAGAGCTGCATAGAGACATGTTGCAGTGGTCAATGCTGCTATTGCAGTGTGCAAAATGTTTGTGTGACTGCTGCTGCGGATGTTGCTGAGGGATGCTACTGCTTGGCTACTCAGGGCAGGGCAGGGCAGGTGCTTGATGAAAGCAGACAAATGCTGAATGTTCAGTGTGCAGAGGCATCACAAAAGTACTGCATGCAGCGGGTCCAGCAATCAGCACAAAGCAGATGAAAAGACCTTGAGCATCTCAGCAAGACACAGGAGCCACGTCTTGATGCAGCAACAGCAGGAGATTGGCACTAGGCAAAGGACTACCTGCCAATGCAAGGCAAAGCATAAACCAGAAGTGTGGAGGGCAGACCTGGCAGCAGTCTGGATGCGTGTGCCACTCAAAGGGTCCTTGAGGGAGATGACAGTGTTGCTGACAAGCAAGTCATCGTCATCATCGTCAGGGTCCCCAGCCTTTCTGCCACGCATGGTGTTCACCACTCTGCTGACGGCAGCTGCAGCAGTCTCAGCTGGAGCCATCATCTTCATCACATCATCCAGTGTCCTTCGCCTGACAGTATAGGCCATCAGACCTGTAGCAACCACAATGCCTGTGTCAGCATCATTTCCAAAGACCCCCTGCTGCAGGCCTTGGCACATGACACGGTCTTGCTCTGAGGCGTGAGGCTTGTGTGAGGTATGCCAAGGAGACAGTTGTGGACCTTGCTAGTACACTGCAAGACCAGCCGCATCCAGCTTGGTCACTGCTTGCAAGTTGGCGGTTGCCAAGGCAGCAGCAAACAGAAACATTTTTGTGCATGACAAATCGTGAGCAGCATGATGCAGGTCCAGTGCATAGCAAAAGGTGCGATGTGACAAAGCAATGTGCAAGCGGATTGATCAGAAGCGACCAACAGAACATGAACAGCAGACCTTCTGACTCTGCAACGTACAAGAAACGCTTGCAACCTTGCAAGCAATGCACATACATCAGGAAGCAGAAAGCTCACAGAAAGGCCTGTCTTCCACACAGTTCAGGCTGATACGGTTTCTGCCGACTGTACAGCGATGCGCTGCGTTTGCTGGCTCATCACGTGCGTTGCCACCCAGCTTGGTGTTGGAGTTACGGCCGTATGGTCTGTACACCATGGCATTGATCCTGAGCTCTGCTTGGCGCGGCCAATGGATCCGGTTGGGGACAGCATCATCCAACAACAAGCATGCCACCTGCAAAATGAAATGATGAAGTGCTGCAAATGGAGAAATAAAGCGTGACACAAATTGAAAGGTTGCAGATCACAGAGCATCATGATACTGTAAATGCAGTAAGTTTAATGTGACAGCAAGCAACAGCAAGAGCTATAGGCCAAATGTTGCCAGTGCTCAAGGTGTCCTGATCATCTTTACATCACAAGCAGCAACACTGCTGAGAGTGTGCATTTGATCCTGTTCTTGAGAGTAGCGCTCTGTAACACTCCGCACATGTATGCACACATCATGCGCCTACACATGCTTACACAGTATATAGTGCACATATATGATAGTACAGCTGCTCTCCAAGCAAAACGCTAACAAGGAGGCTGATGCCTACGTGACACTGTTGCATAGACGCGTCTTCACGTTGCTGTGCAAGCATGTCCTGCAGTCTGACCTCTAGCATGCAAACATGGTTAGGTAGACTCACATGTAGCTGCTCTGTTTGTGTATTCTTCCTCAGAGGCTCCAGCTGAGCAGCGCTCAGATCAAATGCCCGATCAACAGCCATGACCTGATCTTTGCCTGATGATCGAATGACAACTGGTCGTCCAGGGACGCTTCGCAGCATTGCTGGTGGAACCAGCTGAATGCTTTCAGCTTGCCAAAAGGGATCTGCCATTGCAATTCTGCAGCTCTGGCAGAAGTAGTGCTCAGGCATGGCATTTGCATCTATGCCAACACAGCTGCAGTGCTGCCATATCCCACATGCATCTGCCTGCAGTTGACATACATAGCTGCTCAACAGACCACCAATCTCTCATCTAATCAGCACTCTTCATCCCATCACATTGCAAATTGAGACCCGATCAGCAATCAGTGACAAGAGAAAGGGCGTATGTAGAGCTACCTACCTCACATTGCACCATGGTGCCTCGATCTGTGTTGTTTGCACAAATGCAGCTAATCTGTGTGTTGTTTCTGCCGAGAGGCTTCTCAAATATTGAAAATGCCTGAGGCTGGATGGTAACATTGACCGCTGCACTACCCCATAGTGGGGCAGCAGCAGCAGCCTTTGAACTGGAGGCTTCTGCGCCACTCTCTATCCTGAGATTCATGAAACAATAGTCAAACTACCTTGCAATGCCATGCAAACTGACAAGGAGGCGGTATGGAAGTCCCTGTCATTTCACAAGTACTGGCAAGATCACAAGCAAAGCGCAGCTTTACCTCTCTTTGATTGGATCGACAGGACCACCAAGCGGTTGAGAGTTGGAGTTCATATCTTCTGGCACACCATGCATCTGCTTCCAGATCTGTGTAATCACTCGTTCTGCAAGCAAAACCAGGTGCTGGTGAAACTGAAACATGGTCAATACAATTCTGTGGCAAGCTAAAGTCAAGCTAGCAAGCTTGCTACCTGCTGCATTGGTTTTCCAGGCGCCTGAGGGTCGAGGGCTCTGAGGTGGCTGTGAATCACCCAAGTATGTGAGAAGGCGGTTTTGGAGCTCCAACTTTCTGCCACGCTTGCTCAATCCCAGCTGTTCCAGGCAAAGTTGCAACTCTTTTATTCGAAAGCTGGCGATGTACTCCCGCAGCACAGCTGCCATTATATGGTCAAGATGCTAGGCATACAGGGGTTCGAGCTCCTGCACAGTGAATCTGAGGGTGTGGTTCATGTAAAGCTTGCGAGCCTAGCCGAGTATCTGGGGACAAGCTGTTTGCTGCTAATTGCAGTTGGGAATCATAAAGAGCAGCTACTGAATGTCCATGTACAAATCAGCAAATTGATGTCAATCCTAGCAGACGACGGCAGCTTGCGTGTTGGAAAGGCTATGCATGCTAGGGCCAAACTGCTTCCTACCTCCAGCTGACAAAAACTGCAGATGCACACATGTAAGATAAGCTTACTGTCAAGCCGCGACGGAAGCAATGCCAGGAAATCGCGCCGTGCAAGCTCGTCGACTTGAAGCCCTTCGAAACTACAGCATGCGATCACGTGTACCCCTGAGTGCAGACTTAAGTGTCCAGTTCTCATTGCGCATAGTGCAGACGCGGTGAGTCTCTCTTTTATGCAGACTTCACTAGCACTGTTGTCTGAGGTAATTCACTGTCGTTGGCAGACTGCATCGACAACATTGGCTGCCACAACACAGGCAAGGCACAACCAGAAAATGTGACTGAGCGGTAGCACGAAGTTTTAGAGATGATACAGACGGCAGAACAGATCAACAGATATGCTCTTAAGTTCCAGTGAAGGCTAACAAAACAATGAGTCGTAGATTGCCCCACCATGTATTTCATGGTCTTGACCAGTTGTATGAAAGTGCTTGCTGTTATATGGGAGTGCTGGCACCGGGGTGACTGAGCAGACAGCTCGAGGACAGACGTCATACCACAGAGTAGACTTGTGGCACAGCAAATATCTCTGCAAGCTGCTGTGTACAAATCTAAAGCAGCTTGCAGGAAAGACTGTCTAACCTTTGTAGCAGTCACTAGCAGGTATCTCAATCAATACTTTGGGTGAAGGCATTTGCGACACCCAGTTTGTCACAATTGCAGCACCCAGTCTTCGGACGCCAATGCTGATGATGTGCAGTACCTGTAGATTATTGATTATCTTAAATGAGCTACTGTGGCAAGACATACTGCAGCTCTTGCTTATGTGAAGAGGCTGCTCTTACGTGCCCAGCAAGCAGCCTTGCATCTCCAGTTTCTGTTTCCAAATTCTAATGCCAATTCAGCTGGTGTTGTTACTAGTATGCTTTGGCCTGTTTCCTTTCGAAGCAAGCTCAAGCAGCTTGAATGTTTCGCAGGGTGAATATGGACAACCAAAAGATACAAACTGTGTACGTCTTCAGCACACCAGCCGCTCCACTTGCAAAAGTGTCAAGCTGCCTGGAGGAGGAGGAGGAGGAGGCAGAAGTGCTTCTCAAGCTGCACAGACTCTGCACTGATGCCCTGCTGGTGTTTTATCCTGACTTTGCCTGTCAGTCACGTGAAGAGAAGCACATCACTTTGCAGCTGTGCCAAAGATTGCTGCAACGCTGCTAGAGCTGCTGAATGCATATGCAGACATGTTCAAGGACAGTAGATTTTAGGACAGTGGATCTTATTTGTGCTTCTGGCAGGGCGGCAGAAACATGGGACAAGACCAACAGGTGTGTCAGGACTATGCACAATTCAGCATACAAACATTTCTGGGAGATGATCACTGGTGAATGTGCTGGCAAATACACTGTATAACAAGCTTTTGCAAAGAAGAAAGTGACAGCAGATGATGATGCAAAGCATAAGTCGCTGTAGTACGGCATGTGTCAAGAACCTGTCTCATGCATTTCGGCACAGACTTTATTGTCCATACATGTGCTTTTGGCCACCACAGTATGCAAAGAAAATGTGTTTTGCATCCTGTTTTCACTGCAAGCACAGTAAGTATAGCACCTCAAGTATCGATGACATGAGAGATGGGATTGCTGATATGCAGCTGACTGAATTGAAGTGACCACACTGTCACTGTATGCTATTACTGTGTCTATGTGTGTCATTACAGTTTTTGTGTGCCATCATTGTAGTTGCATGCCACTATGTGGTTGTGTGTCACTACTGTGAGCTGGGTATTTTTATTGTGTCTCACGTGTGATGTATGCTTGGTACCAAACCTGTTACTGAATGCCAAGTTCTGCAGGAAGCTCATGGCTGAAAATGCATACCTAGATTGTGCCAAGCGAGGTGCCTGCCTACGACTCAACTGGGAAGACTGCAACAAGGAGCATCCTGGTGTCAATGTTGGTCATGAAGATGAAGATATCTTGCAAGATTGGTGGACAGTTGACACTGCTGTGCTTGCTGCAAATGAAATACTACAACACATACTGAGGTGTCAATTGACACCTTCCTTTGGCAGGAAAATAACTCCACAGCTTTTCGGTATCTGAAAAGCGTTGCTTGACGACATGAACCAAGTTTGTTTGGCGGATGGTCCCTTTTGCTTGAGCAATTCTGATGATGTACTTGCAAATGCTTATAGCTTTTAATATGCATAATGTAAACAGCACAAGCATTGAAGTTATCTAGTTACAACTTGGGTCAACAGCAACCAGTGCTGAGACTGGCTGTGCACATAGCAAGCACAGGGTTTGCATCTTCAAATTGTCTGCCCGCTATAAGCACACACTGCACAGCACAGCTGCCATTTGGACTGGCTGGTAACTCTTTTCCAATCCCTTTTCCCTCTTTGACAGCATGTACCAGCATCTTATAGTGGCAATACTGCTGTTGCCAAATTCAATTAGCTAGTACACATGCACATTGCAAGCATGCCTTGCAGGAGATGACTTGCATACATGGGACTTACTGAACCAATTGCATGAAAGATTTGTCTTGCCTCTCTTGTACCTGCATGATCTAAATCCTACAGCTGAAACAGTCTCATGGACAGGTTGTCGGGCACAGATCATGGTACTTTGGTTCTTTGCTGTGCTCGTCACTCATTTTTCAACTATTCAACTACTTGTACTGTTTAAACTGGCAAGCCAAGCTTGCATTAGGCTATGGGGCGCAGTAAGAACCACTGCATGGGCAGTGTGCATTTCTGCGCACCTGACACAAGCTGTTTTGGGCATTGTCAAACATGACTACAATGTGCACTTTGAAAGGACAGACAACATCATTTGATACAGGCAACATCACTGTCAACTCGCGACCAGAGCTTTTATATGCCGATCCACTGGTTACACAGTATGACGAGCATCACGAGTCCTGCAACTTTGGCCAGCTGAAGGCGGCGTCTGTGAAGCTGTGATGGCAAAGACACTGCACATGCCGTCTGCAGCTTCCCCCGGCTTGTCAAAGGCAGGATTTCAGCCTCAAGTACGTGAATCTGCTGGCATTGTACACAAGAATAGACAGCGGTCTCTTGCCGACATCCGCTATCGCAACGGTTGCATACATAGCAATGTCAACTTGTCTGGCTTTTTCCTGCTATACAGAAACCCAAAGCCGACAGGATCCGGGCAAAATGCATCGCCGTGTGCAGACTTCACGACCTTTGCACCGAAGACAAGGGCAAGGTGGCCAAGCTTTTACGTCAGGTCAGCAGCTGGTTGTTGTTGTCTTGTACAGCAGTTCAAGGTAAGTGAAGCTGTGGTTCATACAGGTGGTGGACCTTGAGAAGGAGCTTACAATATGCAAGGCTCAGACCAAGAAGGTCTGCCTTCACCCCTTTCATCCCGTATGCGTTGGTGATTGTGCTGCGCACTCCTGATTGGTTGTGCAGCTTGCAACAGTTTGACTTTCTTCAGTCAAGCAGCTGATCTAAGCAATACCACTTCACAAAGGCAACAGATGATGTTGTTGATGTTACGTTCAGCCCCTTGTAGACTCTGTAAACAACCTGCAGAGTTGATTGATGCATATGACTCATGCTCCCCAGACGTGCGTATTGGGCATGCCTCCATTCAAGCTTTGCTTTCTGTGCAAGCCAGCTGTTCATTGTGAATGCAGCTGCAACAAATTGACCTGGCTTGCATGATGCATATGCTGCAGGCAACTACGTGTTTTCATCTGCTTTGAATGCTGTGCTCAGGTGAATGATGAGCTGCAGGAGACGAATCAGCATTTGCGTCACCGCAGTGCTGACCTGGCGCGTGAGAACAGCATGTAAGCTCAACTCTGCTTTGCCTCAGACTTCTGGACATGAATGGTGGCTGCTTTCACTGACCGCAGGAGCCTATCTAAAGCACAACTTGCCCTAGTTAGGACTGCAAGTACAAGCTGTGATTCATAAAACACCCAGGTGTTGCAGTTTTCATCGCATGATTTGCACTGAGCTTCAAACTTTGATCTAGCAGCTCTCAGAACAGCCCAAAAGATTTTATGCCTTTCAAAGCAATTTGTTAGCTTGACACCACACCACTCATGCATCAACCAAGGTCAGCAAGTTGACCACCATCCAGTCCTGGTGGCATGCAGGCTCAAAGCCAAGCTCACCCATGCTTTTGCGCTGCTGCGTGCCTACCAGCACAAGATCAGGATCATGGATGCAGCGGGGGCAGCAATGCCTGACACCCTGCGGGCTCCTCCTCAAGCATCAGCTGCAGAGGCAGGCACCTATCAACAAGCCGGCTGCCAGAACTGCGGTCATGCTTCCGTGGTCTTAAGTTCTGTCCCGGTAGTCGACAGGCTGCGCCTGCATGGTGATGAAACACAACAACAATGCAAGCCGCAATCCTTGCTCCTGAATGAAGCCAGGAAGAGTGGTGCAAGTTTTGCCATGCAGCAAAAGCCTGGGTCTGCTGTCACAGCAGCAGATGGCGACCACTTGAGCCAGTGTTCCAGGCCGCAAGCACACCTAGCTGCATCAGGACAGTATGCCAGAAAGGAGCCTTTTGCTGAGCTGGCCACAGAGATGCTAGCTTGGCAACATGATGACAGTGGTGATCAGATGTCTCAGCAGACACCCGAGGAAAGCGCTTGCAAGGTGCTGCGCTTTGACCCCAGCTTAGGCGCTGACGGGGCATTCTACTTTGTGAGTCCTGATGCAACTCAGCAGCAGAGCAACATACCAGCAGGCAGGCAGCAAAAGCCTCAAGATGCCAATGCTGCTGATGCTGGTCAGAACCAAGCGCAGGCAGCCAGCAGTTCTTTGCTAGAGGATACAGCACAGCCAGGCATGCACAGAAATGCGGCTGATCAGTCAAGGCTTGCCTCACCTTCAGGTGGACTAGCACAGCCTGTTGTTGCTTTGTGCAATGGAGAATCTGATCCAGTCTGCACTGCGCACCAGCAGTCACTGCAAGAAGAAGGTGCACACGCTGGGCAGGCAAGTGTGATACAAGCTCAGCCTCTGTTCCCAGTAGAAGGTGGTGGCCAGGCAGGAGTTCTTTTGCGAGCAGCTGCAGCAGCAGCTGCAGGCTGTAGTCATGAGCTGGTTCTTGCAGCAGCAGGAAAAGCATCTCCTGACGCAGACAGAGCAACAGCTGAAAGGTAAACTCCATTTGCCCTGACACACCTGCCATTAGGAACACCCTTGGGAGCGGTCACTTGAAATGCATGCTCATAGCCCTGATTGTGTAGCACAATAGCTTTGCTTGCCGGTTTTGCTGACGCATTGTCAAATAAACCGGCCCAGTAACATTTCCAGCAGAAATGGTGTTTATGCATCATGCAGGCCTGCATGCAGCTCAGGTGCCGCAGCTGAAACACCTGATGCTGATGCTTCTGCTGTGGCATGCACCAGCAAACCAGATGATGAAGCACAGGGGGTGCAGCCTGAAGCAGACGCAGTGTCAGGCAATGCTCGCGAGGAATCAAAAAGTTTGGCTGAGCCGGATGACCGTGCCCAGACACCGGATACATATCCAGATCCAGACAAGGATAGGTGAAGCTTTTGCCATCTTCTCCAGCTCGTGTGACTAACCATTGCCTTTAATTGTGGTCATGCGTGAGCACAACTTGCTGAGTCTGATGTCTGAGTCTGAGTCTGAATGCGCGCTGGTCCATGCAGCGGTTATGCTCATGTCTGAAAGGAACTCATGATTTGCAGTCTGATTTGGCATGCAATGCCTGGGCTTGCCTCAGGCAGCAATTGCTCATACAATGAACCACCCGCCATAACCACTGTCCTAACCAACCCCTCTAAGGTGTATGTCCACATAGCATACCTAGCTCTCAGAACACGTGCAATCAAACAAATTGGCAAAACTGATGACAAATTTGTCATATCTGTGGTTGAACACAAAAGCATATGTTGCAGTGAATGTGATCTTGTGAGCTCACAATTTGAATTGTGTGCTCCAAGAGCTGTTACTGAAGCACCTGAGATTGTGACAGTCGCATCAAATGCTTTGTGTATACATTTATATAGCCATTCAGGGGTGATGAGGGGGGTCACAGTCTCGGGTTTGACAGCTCCCTCATGGATCTGGTAGCAGAGGTGGAGCAGATGGTGAATTGCAAGCAGGCCCATGGTGAGCACAGATCCAGCCTTGCATCACCCTTGCTGGGCAGCTGTACAGATCTGGCCTACAAAGTGGTCTCTGCTCAGCGGTCTGGAGGGCACCAGTACAGCATGGCACATCAGGTGTGTGTTGCACTTTGACTAGGATATGACGCTTTACAAAAGTAAATGCTGTCAAACACTGTCATATTTTTGCATTGTTCAGAGTGAATCACTTGGGCCATGCAACGAAGCTCTGCAAGCTGAAAGGGGCACAGATTGACATCATCTGTGCTTGGATGTTTGCAGACCATAGAGTTTGAGGAGGACTTCGAAGAGAATGATGTCATATCTCTGATTTCTGACCAAGAGTACAGCATGCATTGACCATCAGCTGTTGTACTCTGCGCATAGGGTGAGAGGCCGATTGTCACATCTGCCTTGCCTGTAGTTGTGCTGGCCTCCTATACACATGTCTTGGAATTGAGGTCAAACATGTCTTGGAATTGAGGTGAATGGCAAGAAGTGTGTTGCAGTCACACTCTATTAGCCTGCATGCTAAGTCTGCAGCAAACCAACTATCTGACTTGCAAGGCTACAATCGGCTTCTGAGTTACTCATGTAGTATCAGTTCTGCAACTGGTGTTGAGTCATTCTGCATTCGACGCGCCTAAAATGGGTTGTTCCTAGAAATGCTGCCGTTATGGACTGCCACGACATGTGGAAATGGCCGAAGCAGTTGGAACACCTAACATTTTGACTGACATACCATCAGCTAGCTCTGTATGTCAGCAAGCCGTTGACAAGAGTTCGCACGCTCCGCGAGGCCTGGGATGTGAGCTCGCCCGCTGCTTATTGCAAAGCTTAAGCTGCCTCACGGCCTGCACAGGTGTGGAAAGGTAGCCCTTGATGGCGGTCAAGCAGCCAAGTACAGCTCTGCACGCTTGTACCATCCGTGCGGCTTCTCTGGAGTACAAGTACGAGGAAATAGAGGACGACGTTGTGCTTACAACATGTGAGTCACTTAATTTCGGCGGCCAGGTTGAGCCAACTCAGGCGGAGCTCGACGAATACGATCATGTTTTGGTAGGCACACACAAGCCTTACGTCAACAAACGTGCGCACGTCTTGCAGTGTCAGGGGCGCACTCCGATGCGCTACGCCAACATGGTCTTGACTGTTAGAATGGCCGTCTGTCACAGTGTGTGCTGCACAACTCGAACGCTGCCCGCTTTTACCCCTGCCGGATGTTCGTACATACGGCCTGACTGGCTACGGCCACCTGACCAAGCGCTTTGCAAAAAAGCTACTCATGGACTCAAAGCGACTCGTATTTGTCCGCAGCTTTCGCATCAGGATGTGGACGGTGTCACAGACAGGCTGGCAATGTCCAAGGCCTTTTTCTATAAGCAGCGCCTTGACAGTGAATGCATCAAAAGCGGGCTCAGCAACCTCTTGGCAGGCTATCCAGTCCTAGCAGGCCGGCTTGGGAAGCTAGCAAAGACAGGCCAAGCGTGTGTGTATCTGACAAACAGTGGAGTGCCCTTTCGGGAGACACAACTTGCAGCAACAAGCAACTGCTTCGAAGCAGGCAAGCTTGATATGCACAGGTCACATGCGGGGCTGCCTATCTGGATCGAGGTAAATCAGCATGTTCTTGATGATTGAATAACATGCAGCATTGCGGCACATTCTACTTTTGCATGCCTGTATGTGGCCACAACGTGTTCAAGGACAAGGGCAACATTGTGCAGGTCAAACAGCCCGGTTGTGAATGCATGTAGCAAACATAAACCTTGCCAATGGGCAACTGATTTACTCTATGCAAAGTTGACTCAAGTATATGTTGTGATGCAGCCTATGGATTGCCACAAGCTGACACGGGGCAAGGAGGCTCTCATGAAGGTTACGCTTATCCAGCTGGCAGACAAGGCCAGCATTCTGTCGGTGACATTGGCTCATTGCATAGCAGGTGGAAGCACTTTAGATTGTGCATTTGTTTGAGTGCACACGCAACCTCGCCTACAAGCTTGCACTTGCAGGTGACAGTTGCACTAGCTGTGATTCACATTAAACTGCAAGGGCTTCTCTATATTGAACACCTAACGGCGTCGTCTTTTCTTTCTGCAAGGGCATGACAGCTATTGTTCATCATCATTACATCCAATGGGTATCTTTGTGATTTGATGTGCATGCAGTCTTGCTGTGGTTAGAATGACCATGCAGTGAAATCCAAAACCTGTCACATCATGTAAATCTGCATGTGTTCACGCTTGTCTGCAAGTACGCATTCACCCTGCCTGCCACAAGCAGGCTCATTTTTTGTTTCAAAAGATTCTCTTTTTTTGTCAAACATTTTTTGTAACAGACTGCAGGCAAGTTGAGACAACAGTAACATTGACTTGCAGCTGTGGCTTCCACAGCAGCTGTTGAATCATCAGATGAAGCTGCACGCGCTGTGGAACTAATCAGGTTGGTGATGCAGATGGCTCAGGATTCACCAGACTGCTGCAGAGCTTGGCCCTGATGTGCAGCAACCAGCCAGGCCTGCCTATGACCTTTGGAGCTGCGAACCTCAGCCCTCCTGAACTAGTCATCAGCAAGGAGGCTTTTGCTGGTTGTGATAATATAACTCAGGTCTGCGCTCACACACCTGCCGACGACTCATTGTCGTTTGTTTATGACATTGCAAGCTGTGCTGATACACTCGCACATTATCAGTTGTGCAAGCAGGATGCCCTTCGACAGAAGACTGTGTGCATGTTGATGGAGCTTGTAGATTGCAAAGTGCACACACTGAACGCATTGTTTGCAGCATGACCTTGCACGCACCTAGCTCATCATGAGCTGGAAAGCGTAGATATTATTATTATTATTATTTTGACCATGCACAACACAAGTACAATATATGCAGCTTTGTTTGCTGGAGCTAACGCAGGTCTGCCTGGCTATGTACAGGAGCATTTGCACCAAGCCAGCCTGGTGCTTCAGCCCAAGACTGACCTGGGCAGCAGGATCAAGCTGGCACGCCGGCTTCTGCCAGGGCTTTGCTCTTCCATGGCAGGCAGCAAATGCAAGCAAGTACTGTACCTACCAGCCATGGCTGTGAAGACCCTCAAGGTGCACAGGCAACCAGACTGGATATGTACACGAGCAAGTTTTCCTTGCGTGAAGCTGCACACTCGCTGCAAATGCATGTTTTACTGTGCAAGCCAAGTAACACACATGAGTGTTGTCAAACAGAGATGCAATGTCGGCGCATCTACGCAATGTGTGACAGTACTTGCACCATACGCATATGCAGGGTCGCTGGCCTGAAACGTGCAGCTTCCTTATGTTTTCTTAGTGGTATGAATCTTCCTTCTGTTTAAACAGACAGCCCCTTTCTGGAACCTTGTGCAGCAATGGCATTAGTGCTTGACTGTGCAGCATAGAACATGTACTGCCTTGCATTCTAGTGCGAGATAGTCAACACGTTGTGCTTGACAACAGGCAAAGATGCAGCTGCTGATCCCCAACCAGAAGCTCTCCACCAATGATGTGCTAAGCGCAGTGCTGTGGCATGTGGCCTGTGACATGAGGGGGCGGCCCAGACCCTACCAACCCAGTTGTGCGGGTCATGGCTGCTTAGCTTACCCCCTGAACCTCAGAAGCATGCATGTGCCTCAACAATACTGTGGTAATGCACTGCTGGTGAATCTCCTTGGAGGTATGACACTTTGCTTAGTTTCTTGGGCTGTTCAAGCTTTATTGCAATTTGCAGACTTTTGGACCCCCAGTGTTTGTAAGGTATGTATATAAGTGCTTGGACCCAGACAACAGCCAGACTGACTCTACCTCTGGAAGTACATCAAGAGATGTAGCTACCATTAGAACTATTACATAGCAAGCAATGAGATTGTAAAGCCTTGGTGCAGTGCAGCTTGAATGCTTTTGTGCGCACCTTTGACCCAAGTGGTGCAGACACAACCTACTCACAAGATGTAGCTCACCCATTGCTCATTGATGCTCTTGTCATCAGCTCGACTCACCAACAGCAATAAGCAACAGGTGTGCAATGGGCGCAGGTGGGGATGTAGCAAGATCTGAAGCCCCTGCAGCTATGGCAGCTGCATGCTACAGCGGCCAAATCTTCAACCCCCATGTCAATGCATCTGGGTTTGAGAAGAGCAACATGTGCTCAGGCAGTGAGTGTGACCTACAGCAGTTGACGTATTGTGCCAGTTGCATCTCCAGACACACATGTGAAGCTAGGATGCCAGACACTGCCCATGAGGCCCTGGGGTTGGTGGAGGGGGCATCTGGGGGGTCAGCCCTAGCCAAGCGGCTGGGTCTGTGTGTGCTGGGTGTAGATGTGGATCTGTGGGTGTCAAACTGGAGTAAGCTGTATCAGTTAGAGGGGATGCAGATTGGGGATGCCAAGCCATACCTGTTCCTGGGGCGGAGCAATGGGCCCCAGTTAGGCACAGCTGCAGTCATTTTGCAGCCTGACAAGAGCTGCTACCATGTGGATTGGTACATCCCAACCAAGCTGTCCAAAAAGCTCATGCAGCACAAGTACTGGTCCTCTCTGCTGCCGGATTCTGTTTGGCTGTGATGCAAAATGCTGCAGCTAGGAGCATATACTGTGTGCTCTGAGAGTTCTGAAGCATGCAACAGCGTGCGGTACATTGGGTCCAAAGCGAAACAGGCATATGCACCAGCAGATCATCTACAGCTGACTGTAGAAATTGCTGCTCAGCTGCAGAGATTGATTGAGCTGGAATTGATCTGACGTAAATTGGTGAACAAGTGAATGATTGAGCAGGCCCCAACTGAGGGGCACAAATGAGAGTACAATGCATATGCATGAACCATAAGTTGACATAGAGCTTGAGCTCTGGTACACATGTATCTTCTGCGATGCATTTGAGCATCAGTTTTCAGCAGACATGTGCCAAGTAATACTATGAAAGCAGCCACATTGCCAGCTAGCTATAGCAATTGTCATGCTAATAGGGCAGGATGCAGTTTTGTGACAGCCTTTGGCATCTGCTTCCTCACTTGTACCATGATGTTTGTGAAATGTATCAAATGACTTTACGGTTTACTAGATGTGAAGAGATACACAAGCCACATCACTCCAGCCTGCTTGGGCGACCACTGACTTGAAGCTTTAGCATGTTCATCTCACTAGCCAGGAGCTTAGTGCGGTAATTGACAGTTGATCAGTAGCTGTTGAGGAACAGTCAGGCTGCGGATTTACATATCGTCTAGTATATGTCTCGCAGCAGGAAGTTGTACAGGGTTTGTCCAGGTCTTGCGATACTAACAGTACCAGTCATTCGGCATCACCGGTGTTTCTATGCTTAGTAAAAGCAACAGAGCTACTTGATCTTTTTTCAGTGTGGCCTGTCAGCCTTGAAACTTTATGCAAAGCAGGTGTTGAGGTATGTGCAAAACAAAATTCATATATAGGGCAAGGAATGATCAAATGTATGAACGCAAAATGTCAAAGAATGAAGCAAGTCCACACCAATGCGCATATAGACACGCTCAGTAAGCCTAATTGACATGATGTGTATACCATGTGTCACAATGACCTGTAATGTAGCCCCAAGGGACCTGCGTGGCCCCATAGCCATGTGAACACATTCTGTCTTTGCAATTCATGTTGGCGCTAGCTGCCTGCCTTGCATGCTGATTCAACATCTTCTATGCTCTTGACCATGCCAGCAGCTTCAGTTAAGTTGTGATTGCCTTGCGACTGTATCAGAATGTTGTCCTCGATCCTAATGCCGCCAAAGGGCCGGAAGCTGTCAATCACACTCTGATTCAGCAACCCCCTCTTCTGTGGATGTTCATATGCAGGCTGCAGCATGTGATCCACAAAGTACAGCCCTGGTTCACATGTCACCACATGTCCAGCCTGCAGCTGTTCAGGGACAGGACCGCTGGGACTGACATCATGCACATCCATCCCCAAAAAGTGTCCCAAGCCATGTGGCTGAAACAGCTTGTCAATGTCGTTGTCAAGAAGAGCATCCACGCTGCCTTTGGCTAACCCCAAATCTAAGAGCAACTGACAGTACAGCTGTCTGCTTGGTCTGATCACTTCTTCTTTCCAGCCTTTGCCCTTCTGGTACAGGCTGATTGCATGCTCCTGCGCACCACACTAACTCATTGAAATGTGATGGTGAGGGGAACCTAGAGCTTGATCATAACAAAGGGAATGGTGATGGTGAAGAGAACTCAGAGCCTAGTCACAATAGAATCATTTGCTGTGATGGTGGGAGGGGATGCACAGCTTGCTGATGCACATTTGCGCCTGGTCATGCAAAATAGTCTAGCTACAGGTAAATGTACACAGTCAGTTGTCAGAAAAAAGTCCTGAAGCAAGATAAGTTGAGTTTGCTGGTGCATAGACGGCAAGGCAGCATACAGTCTGCCTGTGTACATGCCATAACTACAAGTATTCAGAGCAGACAGCCAACATCTGCCCCAAGTCAGACTTGTGTCTGTTGTCCAATATGACGACATATTGCCGTAACACTCTTGGAGTGCTGCGCAGCAGGCATGCAGGTTTGAAGGTGCACCTGCACTTGGAGGACTGCTGAATATAGGTCACGCTGAGCTGCAGTAAATTTGCCACTCACAGGGAATGTGCGACTGATGTCTGCTGTGAAACACCTGTATGAGCACCACTGGGCTTGCTCTTGTTTGATTGATTACTTTAAACCTGTGCCAGTTTTTGCTCTCGCATTAGCCAGGTAGATATCAGGTATGCCTCACCCCAATTCAGGAGGCCATACAGCATACTGGGCTTGCTCTGCACAAGCAATTGACTGACAGATGCCAGCCTGACTATCATGGGCAGACTTGTAGTTTGTCAAGCTCAAGTCAAGCATTGGATTGAACACCTCAAGACAGGTAATAATAATAATTTTAATAACATCGCTTTCCCGCTCATGATGAGCTAGGTACGGGCGGGACAAGTCTTGGCTTTCCAAAGCAGTCTGTCTTGCGCATCTCTAGGAGGTTTACCAACTCGACAGTTTTCACAATCAAGACAGGTAGTTGAACAAAATGGCATAATGAAGACACGCCACAGGTGAGTGTGTAGTATGTCTGCTTGCTGACAAGACATGACCAGGCAGGTGCATTGCAGCATTTGTGGTGTGTTGTGAACAGGAAGGACTGAGGCAGTAAGACAATCAGCATGGCTCTCTGGGCTGAACTTGCATTGCACCATTTTCGATACAGATAAGACACATGTACATCAAGCAACTGTATAACAAACACCAGGGGCACCAATGCATACAGTACCTTCACGGAAACCAGCTTTGTCTATGGAAGCTACCTGTACTCAGCACCAGCATCTACCAGTACTAGTTCATCTTTGCCTACAAGTGCATTGTTTTGGTCGTAATGCAGAGTTGCGGCGTTTCTGCCAGCAGCCACTATGGAGGGGTAGCCAGTATGCCTCAACCCACCCCCCAGGGTCACCCTGAGGAACTCAGCCTCTAGTTCGTACTCATGCATGCCTGCTTGGCAACCTCTGCGGAGTGAGTGAGTGAGTGAGTGAGTGAGTGAGTGAGTGAGTGAGTGAGTGAGTGAGTGAGTGAGTGAGTGAGTGAGTGAGGGAGGGAGGGAGGGAGCAAGTGAGTGAGGGAGGGAGGGAGCAAGCGAGTGAGCAAGTGGGTGGGTGGGCAGGTGCTTGCATACATGAATTTTTTTCAGAGCTCACCTCCACATGGCCATATGCGCTTGTGCAGATACTGCAGATGCATGGCGCAAGCAAGCCACATCTGCATCTGTCTTGACAGCTCTGCTGGCTGAGACTGCATCCGCCAACTCATTGCTTTTGGAAGAGTTCAAGCCACCAGAAATGCTATGCTTTCCTGTGAGCTCTTTTAAGTTCTGGGCATCTTCTGGCAGGGTGTATATGCTCAAGCCGTTGTGGTTTGACGCCATGACAGTGTCAAAGTCCTCTGTGTATGCACACGCATCTGCACCATATTCTTCTGCAAGATCTTCCAGGCTGGGCTGTGCACCCATCCAAACCACAAGCTGAGGATCAAGCTTAGGTGCTAGTAGAGTGAAATGCCCTGTCGCTGTTGATGGCACATGCAAAGCCTGACCCTTGAATGCCTGTCAGGTAGGCAAAGTTGCTGTCCTGCCTGAAGGGCTGCATGACATCACAATTTCTGGCCGTGTGTTTCTTGCCCTGCAAACCACAGACAAAACAGTATCAATAAAGCTTTTGTGCACGCACAGCAAAAAGCCTCTGTGTGAAGGAAGTGCAAAGGGTGCCTGACCTTCCAACAGCTACCTGAACGACTACGACACCAGGCGGTTGAAACCTTGCAAGCACATGCTTTCGATGCTCTGCAGCTTGTTGTTTGATCGAGGGAATTCGGTCGGCTGTGTCCTGATAAGCTGCAGCGCTAGTCAAGGCTCTGCCTCGAGGGAGTCTATGCCGAACTGACTCAAACCGCGTGCACAGAAAACATCTGAAAGGGGCCGTGGGTCTGGCATTGAGGCAGTGTTGGCTTACGCAGGTGCGCGCAGGCCAAGTCAACAGACCACACGAACGCATGCCAAGAGCAAGCTGAGTTTAGGCAAAGACGGTCACGCAGTAGCTTGCTCAGCAGTTCAGCCTGCAGACTTGATCCCGGAGGAGCTGCCGGAAGCGCCCGGAATACAAATACGAGCGATCGATGCTGCAGATCAGCCTAGCAAAGCAGTCACATGGGTTGATTCATATGAGTAAGGATATTAAACAGCCCGGGCTCTGCAGATCACAGCAGGTCTTCAGCGACAACGGTCGGCTGACCAAACGCATACGTTTTCGCTTGGAATCTGGAGCTCTAACATACAGCATATTCTCGATAGAAGTGTAACTGCAAGGTGCGCTTGCGCCGTTGACAGGCAAGATGTCGAGTCCACTATTTTTGGGGCTCGATGTAGGAACTCAGGGTTGCAAGGCTATTGTGTACAATGCCAAAGAGAACAAGGTCGTTTCAAGGGGTGCGTATAATTACGAAATCCTAAAAAGCGACGTACCTGGGCGTGCAGAACAACACCCGTCACTATGGATTCAGGTAGTCAATAGGGTTGACTACTTCTGTCAGTTGTGCCGACGTAACTTTTCTCGATCACTTCGTGCTTCCGAATAAGCCACGTGAACCGGGAGTGTTATATGTCAGGGCGGCGTAGCAGCCCTGAACGAGGCGCTAAGCTCGGTAGACCGCAAATCAGTCAAAGCTCTGAGCATCAGTGGCCAGCAACACGGCTTCGTGCCCGTGGACAAGTCAGGAGAGGTGTGTGTCTGGTTGCTGGTTTTAATTGCGCGCCACACAGACATTGTGATGCCTGCTTGTTATGCAAACAGGTGTGCAACAGCTGTCTTATCCAAATTCCTGCCTGTTTGTGAAAAGAAGTGGCATGCTTAGTATACCTACCTACCTACTTGTAGATACAAAAACACAAATTGCTTGCTATGTGTAAGCATGAAAGAATAGTCAAATCAGCTCAAGCAGGCCTGTTCACATTCAAGTTTTGTAACTTGTGTCAACATTCATTCATTTGTATAGGTTATCAGAAACGCAAAGCTATGGTGTGACGTCGAGTCAGTGGAAGAGGCCAAGCAGCTATCCAAGGAATGGGACTGGACTCTTGTCCCTGGATTCACAGCGTCCAAGATCCTATGGCTGAAAAACAATGAGCCTGAAAACTTCAGCAAGTTGGCCAAAGTGTTGTTGCCTCACGACTACTTCAACTACTTTCTTACAGGGAGATATTGCATGGAGGTAAGTGAAGTATACAGTGCTTGGCATCTATCTGCATGCTGATCCTGGCAGCACAGTGAGCAAGCGTGTACAGCCCTAAGCAGCACATGATACAAAACCTGCAGAATATGGCATTGACACACTGCGTTGCTGTCACATGCTGGCCAGCATGCAAAATTATCAGCATCTGGCCAGCAGTGTCTGGTCACATCCGCTTTGCACATCAGTTGATCGTAAACCAACAGCAGATGCATTGCAAAGCATATGCTAACGAATGCAACGAAGCTTCACGTAAAAACTGGATTCCATCTCTCAGAAATCAAAAGCCGAGCAGGTCACTTCCCAAACGGACAGTTCAAAGACTGTGTATCTGCCTTTGTAACAACAGTTCCTGCGGTTGCATTGTAGGCAGGAGATGCAAGTGGAACTGGCCTGTTTGACACCGCCAACCGTACCTATGATTCAAAGCGGCTAGGGTCCATTGACAGCGGTCTGGAAGACAAGTTTCCTCAGCTCATTGGGCCCAATGAGGTGCGTCCAGCATCCAAGCACTGGAGGAAGTGCCAGCTGCTGATCTAATGCAGACCATGCTGCTGGTGGCAGTTCTGTTTTTCTCTGACTTGAACTGGCTGGGGTCACTAGGTGCTGCTGAGTTGGGACAGGTGGCTGTGATGCCCCCCCCCCCCCCCGGGCCAGTCATTCAGCCCTGCTGGTTGTGAGGCTGTTTCATGTCACATAACCCAACCTCAGCTGTGTCCCATTGACTAGGCCAGTGCAGAGGCTCCTCAAAATCAAGCAGATCTGCTGCTAGACTGCCCAACTTTGTGAGTCAAATAGCTTTAGGGCTTCACACCACATCTCACATTGTTGCTGCAATGTCTGCATATTGACAGCTTGCTGTGCCGACAGAAGCAGTTTGCACGCAAGCTCTGGTTGGATAGCAGTTGCCTAATCTCATTTTCAGATTCAAAGCGGGCGATTGGCTTCAGACTTGCAATTGTTGTTAATGTGGTTTTAGTCTGGTGCAGGTGGTAGGTACTATCAGGTCAGAAGTAGCTCAAGAGCTTGGCCTGTCATCAGATGTGCAAGTAGCCCCAGGCAGCGGGGACAACCAGATGAGTGCCCTAGGGGCAGGGGCAGTTCATGAGGGCACTTGGGTGATGTCCCTGGGTACTTCTGGCACCCTGTTTGGGCTGTCCACCAAGCCTGTGCTGGACCCCTCTGGGGCTGTCAGCCCCTTCTGTGATGCCACTGGCTCATGGCTGCCACTGCTGTGCACCATGAACTGCACCACTGTCACTGAAGAGGTGGGACCTTCTAGAAATACTTTGAAGCTGGTGTGATGCCGCCACCCTG
>JAABUK010004522.1_pt1 | contig 22495 bp, 21 predicted proteins | sample 5559141 | NCBI WGS metagenome assembly JAABUK01 (sample SAMN10711869, study PRJNA513367) | rock metagenome | isolation source: Antarctica rocks | place: Antarctica: Victoria Land, Pudding Butte nord | collected 2016-01-03
CACAAGTTCTGATCAAGCGCTGTATAAAGTACACTTGAAGATCTTGTTTGCTGACTGGCTCAAACTCGTTAGGATTGAGCTTTTTCCAAACTGCTAGCAGCTGTGGTTTCGTGTAATATGCAATCTGATGTGCATCCAGTCTTGTGCCGTTTCTCTTATCGCTATATGCCGCTTACGGCGTCATCGGGGCAGAATCACATGTACGACGAAACTATGTAAAATCCTTCTTCTTCTTCCAGATTGTGCATACCGTCACAGAGTCCGTGTGTACCGTCACAGAATCCGTGCGTACCATCACAAATTCGTGCGTGCCATCACATCGTTAGGTCAAGCCTTCCCATTCATGGAGCAGTGCTGAGTTTCCGACGCGTTGCATATTGCAGAGAACGACCCATGCAAGCTCGGTGTATGATCATCGTTGACGCATGAGATCGGACCCTACTTTTCGATCGCATCGCTGATCACTCATACAACCTTCAGGAGCCCGAGTTGTCGCAATTCATAACAGCCATGATACTGCAATCTAACTTGCTGTTTATGCCATACATCTAGCCAGTGAACCCCACGAGCCATGTACAAGAGGGACTTTGCAATTTTGCTGCTGTCAGCTTTTGCCATATATTTCAGCGTGCAACATGAAGGCCCTGTATCGTTTCGCCAAGCTTGGTAGGTCACAATTCTGCAGCCAGCTCAATTGACCCAAATAGTGTTGCTGCTTCTGTCACAGGATGCCGACTCTGCAGGTATCATCACCTTGATGACGATAGCCTGATGGAAGCACACGATGTACTATGTCCTCCTGTAGTGGTGCGCATTTGGCGCATGCACAATTTGATCTCACTGCAAGTCTGATGCTGCCATGCCTGCTCAAGTCATGCACCACCACTTTGGCATGCTAAGGTCTGTAGCTGCAGGCAGACCTCAATGGGGATGGAACAGATGAGGTCCTGGTTTCAACTCATGGAACAACCATTCAGGCAAGCAACAGTATTTCATGTGAAACACTGCGTCACCTGAAGCCTTCATGTCCTCGCGCTTCATACTTGTGCACCAGCAATGCTACCTTGCACACTATATGTCAACATGAAAGCTGTCCCCATGTAACCTGCAGGCAGTAAGAAGGACAGTTCAAACCATCATTATACAAGTCTTTAGTTGTACAAATTGTACATCAATTTGCACATGTACCATGGCCGTGTGGCACAGTGCCCTGTAATACCGGCAAGTCATTCTCGGCATACAACACGGCGTACTGTGCAATCTCAAAACACAGATTCCAAAGAACTACAGGTGTGTTGCAGGTGCTGTCACCAGGGCGAGGGGAGCAGATCAAGGGGGACTTTGCTGCGGCAGCAAAGATTGGAGAAGTGCATCTGGAGGCCAACTCCACTGTCAAGCTTGCAGGTGAACCATCCAAACTCTCAAAGCTCACACTCAGCACTCAAATTGACCATGGACCACACAGCTCACAATCAGCACTCAAATTGACCATGGACTCTCACAGCTCACACTCAGGGCTCAAACTGACCATGGACTCTCACAGCTCACAATCAGTGCTCAAATTGACCATGGACCACTCTATGAACAGCTGGTCATGTCAGCGTCATGCCAATTTGTGTATGACCAATGCTTCGTCTGCACCAAAGTAGGCTCAGACAAAGATCCCAATTCCTGTGATATGCAGCTATGATCATGCCTGACATCTGCAGTGACAGATTTATCGGCACTGCAACCCTTCATGTAGTATGTTTGCTTATTGCAAAACTTGACAACATGCCCAAGGGGACCCTGATGCAGTCTGTTGCATCTCTGTTCACGGTTCCCTGCACAATGTTCACAGGTTGCAGCTGATGCAGGCATGCATTGTTGCCGCTGCAGTTCAGTACATTTACATGCTTTCTGCGGAGCCATGTGCAGATGCTTGTTGCAGCCGTGTCACAAAGTCAAAAGGAGGTTCATCACTGCTATAGTAAAGTAACCAGTGCATGCTTTTTTACTGGGATTGTTATTGTTGCTCTTGTTGCCTGGCGTGACTGTGCACTGTGCTGTAACAGATACACAGACGCACAACTCAGCATTTGAACAGACTGAAGCCACCACCACCTTTTATGCGGCTCAGGAATGCATACAGTAGCATTGGCAGCGGAGTACTGTAACGCACCTCCTTCCTTATTTTCCTTGTTTGTTGCCTTCAACTGTGACTGCCAAAGAGTTGACAGCCAAATACCTTTATTGTCATGATGGGTCGTCTCATTAGTGACTTTTCCCCTGATGAACTCGTCATGATGCTAGTCAGCTTCCCCAGTCGTGCCTTTTTGACATCACTAAGCATTGCAGGAATGCACATAGTGGCACTGGCAGCTGGCTACATAGATGCACCTGCTGCTGAGCTAGTCATGGCTCCTCGCAAGCAAGTGCTTGTGGCTGTCACCTCCAATTGGCAAGTCCTCTGCCTTGACCACAACCTCAAGCTGCGGTGGGAGACTACTATTCTGGTGTGTGGCAACACCTTCACAGAACATTAGACGCCTTTGTGTTGCCCAAAGCTGCCTGACATGCATTCACTTTTGTGTGAGGTCGTACCGTTGATTTTGCTGTCTGCAGAATGCTTTTCAAGGCCCACTGAGAGTAAGCCGTCACGAACAGCAAGTAAACAGTCACATATAGCAACTGAAATTGGAGCACTGGTTCAATTTAATTTGCTATATCTGAACTTGGAGCACTGGTTCAAGTCCGTTTGCTATATCTGACTGTTTACTTGCTTTTCGTGACAGCTTAATCTCTGTACAAGGACTTCGCAGTTGCAGCTTCCTGTTATGCATGTCACTCATCAGGCATACTCTCTACTCTCCTATCTGGATCATTTGGCTTCCCTATATGAGTCAACAGGAAGCAACAGTTCACATCATGTCTCGATTTGATCATGAGTTCCTGGTGATGCCGCTGCCATGCGAGTCAGCGAAGTGGGCTGCCTTTGGCCCCTTATACATCTGATGTGTGGGCTGTTATACACCTGATGTGTCTACCAATGCAGGGGGGTGCACATCACAAACACGCCAGGGTGAGAGAAGTTGCCATACACATCAGCAACTACACCATGAGAAGGGAAGACCGGGGATCTGTAGTTGTGGGTGGAAGCATTGAGATGGGAGACTTGACAGGTTGGCTCCATCCTCCTTCACTCACAGAGAGTAAAGAAAAGAAAAGACTACGCCTTTCGGCGTCAACTTAATGAGAAGCCAAGTATTGTGCTAGGCTGCCCAGGTTCACTCACCAACTTGAGGTTGGCATGGGTGTCATGCAGAGGAGGACCCCTTTTCTGATGAGCTGGATATTGAGAAGGAGTTAGTGCGCTTGCTGCACTCTGGCAAGAAGGAGGATGAGCTACAAGATCTGGACAGGTAATGCCTGCCTGTCATTAGCAGCTGATCAATACTTTGGCAACAGAAGCATCCAAGCCTTTTAGGAACCAGCATGGGAGCCTCCCATAAGGCGGCAGCCCAGCCAAGAGCCATGGCTGTAGCTTGCAGTCATGTCAGAACGCTGAATACACATACAAAGAAGGGGTATGGGATACCAAAACCAGACAGTCAAATGTGTTTGCTATCCTGGAAGATGTCCAGACCTTCATCAAAGGCAGTCATCTGGTGCATGGTACATCTGCTACGTTGGCTGCTTGCCTTTCAAGCAGCTTGTGATATTTGAGCTTGCTGGAATTAGTGGACACACTGCAGCTGCATCAGAGCTGGCTGGAGTAACTTTTTGTAGCGCAGTGCCTTCATAGGCATAGTGTCTGCAGGACAGTATGGGTTTGAACAGCTGGGAAAAGGCACAAGGCCAAGCTGGACTCAGCAAGATAAACTGCGAAAGCTTGTTTTGCTCCACCAGACATGCAAAACAGCAGTGTATGCATGCAGAAATATGGACAATGTACAGTACAACAGCAGTAAATGTATTATGATGCTGGCAGGTACATGCAACCTGGGACACTTCCAACAACACCAATCTTTGCACAGAGAGCCAACCTAACAGTAAGATCATGTGTCTAACGACTTGTTAGACCATGACACATGACTCAGCCAATGCGTGTTGTTTGTGCAGGGAGACTGACACAAAGGGAGTGGACATCTCCTGCCATTTCTCCATGTATGCCTTTGACGGCGGCACAGGCAACCTCAGGTGGAAGCATGAAGGCGAAGACTTTCACAAGGATGCAGCCGAGCTTCAGGATCGGACTGTACCACAGCATAATCACAGGCTGGATGCTGAGCATCTTGGAGGGCGGCATTATGGAGAAGCCTCATGCAGAGACTTCAGAGAGTCTGTGCTTGCAGCCATGCCACACAGGTACCATGCATACCTGATGATGTTAGTCAAGTCACAAGCATGCTGTATGTTTGTTGATGTTGCGTCTTGTTGCAGCTTGTGGTCTGGTTGCCAACTGCTGAGGTCAATGCCGAGCAAAAGCTGCTGTAATCCAACTGTAGAGCATGATCACACAGGAGTTAGGTCAAGCTGAGTCAAGCTCCAGCAGGCCTTCACTGTCCCGTATAAACGCGCTTTTTTACTTGTACTAGTGGCGTTTGGACATCTCCTGCACACCTTTAGCCTCTGTTTCCTGATGCTTTGTCCTGCCTTTCAAAAGGTGCTGAACCTGCCTTCAAAGCTGCCTTTCATGCTGGAACTGATTGCCTTCCACTGGTTGTGCAGCTGGGAACACAGGCATGACACAAGCCTACAGCCTGCACACTTCTTCAGGCACCGCAGCTCAACTGGAGCCAAAAAACAGTATCTGTCATCCCCTGGACCAACCCCCAGGGCATCACCCCAGCAGGCAGGGGGGTCAAGGCCTAGGGAGGTTGTGGAGCATCACAGGGGCATTGACAAGAGCAATCCAGTGACAGCTGCTTTGGGCAAGGTCTGATTGCTGTGCTGTGCTGTGCTGTGCTGTGCTGTGCTGTGCTGTGCTGTGCTGTGCTGTGCTGTGCTGTGCTGTGCTGTGCTGTGCTGTGCTGTGCTGTGCTGTGCTGTGCTGTGCTGGGAGCAAGAGACCCTCAGCAGCAAGTTTTGCGGCAACTCAGACTAAGTCAGATGAAAGCTGAGCTTGCTTTGCAGTGTTTGCTGCCTCCCGCACAGCCCAGTCCAGATCAGCCCAGCCCTGTGATCAAGTTGACCTCCATATGCATAAAGCGCATCTTAAACAATGGCATAATGAACGACAAATTGCTCACAAGCCGCAACAATTGCAACCTCAATGTCCTATACAACTCTTGTGCATCTCTGACTGGTACCACTGACTGGCACAGGCAACAGCCATCATGACAGGTACTCAGACAGAGTCCTTCAATGCTGAGCCAAATGTGTTTGTGGCTCACTTGAGAGATGGCCTAGAGGTTGTCAGCCTGCACACAGGCCGAACCATCTGCAAGCTACATTTGGCCAGTCCTGGTCTCCATCTAGACCTGAATGGAGATGGTGTCTTGGACCACATACAAGCTGCAGGTACTTAGCAAATCTCCTGCATTGGCGAGTGCACTCACATACATGTCTCACTTGAGCTGTATCTGCAAGCACTAGGCCTGCATGCATACATGCTTGCGAGCCCGTTTGCTTCTGGCTTCGCTTCGCTTCTGACAAGATTCACTGCCAGTGCTCAGTTGAGCCAGCTTGATCCTTTGTATGCATGTTACAGTTAGTCTTTGGTGATCCAATGTGGCATTGATTTCCATTGCCTGTGCTGCCTATTTGTCATGTGTGGAATCTGGTTGTCTGGTTGTGTATAGCATCAAAAGAACAGATTGTGTGAGCAGGGGGTAAGGAGACAGATGCGCTGTACAGCAGGACAGGTCACCAGCACCATCAGAGGTGTTGGGGCACCGTGACGTCAGGGGTACCCCCTAATACCCCTCTCTTCAATGGCTCCATCTGCAGGTTCTCCACTCAAGCTGCATGTTACGGTTTGTGACTGCACATGCAATTTTGCACTTCATGGCACCTGTTGTCATGGGTCTCAACAAAGCCAGCTGTATATTGACATTGCTCAGCTGTGACTTTGCCTCTATACTGGCTTCACCAGCATAACTATCTTGAGGATCAGATGTGCTTCCAGGTCCAGGCGGCATCCTGTTGTTGTCCCATTGAACTGCAGGTGGTCAAATGGGCAATTTGTGTCTTGTTCTCAGTGCAGCTGTTACAACAGCACATCTTGCTACCATCATGCGTGCATTGACTTCTTCATGGCAAGCACAGGTACAGCGGAATAGTTGGTCTGCCCTTTGGAGGCAGCAACATGGGAGGCTCTGCACCCCCACTGGAAGTGGCCACCCCTGCAGTGCTGCCACAGCCCCCCCAGAGGAGTGACATGGGTCACCATGAGGCTGGGAATCTAGCTGTCTTCCTGAACAGCAGAGGAGAAGTCACGGCATACAGTGCTACTGGGCGTAAGCTCTGGCAGGTATGGGTGCCTTGATCATCATGTCATGTTCCATGAACCGTAGGCCATCTTTTTCTTGGTCACAAGACATTGAGCATGCACTACGAAGCACAGTGAAATTCCAGCTTGTGCTCTGCCAGGTATGAATTTTCATAATCAAGATGCACACTTTCAGCATGCTGATGCTACATGCATGCTGTCTATGCACCGATCAAGCCCAGTCTGCAATATGCAGGCCAGCATAGCTTTCGAGCCCCATCTTGTACCACAATGAGACACCAGATTCCATTGTCAAGCACCACATCTAACTTCACATTGCACTTTTGTTGATGATCACAAGCCTGAGGTGAGTGTCTGTTGCATTGCAGAATGCGCATGGCTTGACCTGGAGTAATCAGCACAGGCAGGGCCAGGGTCAGCAAGTGACCCCCACTCTAAGGGCTCTGCAGCTGAGGGCTGATGGGAGCGGGCCCCATGTGCTCTTGGCTGCAGGCTCACACACAGCTATCATCCTGTCCGCTCAGGGGCATACGCTGGATCTCCTGACCCTGCCTGTAAGTTTTTTTTCCACTTGTCTTTGGCTTATATGGCTTGTACAGCTTGCTGACGAAAAGTTGAGTTTTTGAGTATTCATGCTTTCACAGCTGCTGATGCTGAGTCACAGTGTGTGCATACTGATTACATGGAAGGTGACTCTGTGTAGGCTGTTCCCTCGGATTGTATGCGCTGCATTTTGTTAGCTAGTGTCTAGCTACCTTGTAAGTAACTTGGCCTGTTTTGAGCATCACCTTTTGTAGCTTTCAGCATGCAATTCTGAATGGCAGAGGTACTGTATGCTGATAACACATGATAGCCCACGGTGACTTTGTCTATGCAGGCAACACCAGCTATTCCTTTGCAAGTTGTAGATTTTGATGGGGACGGCAACAATGACATCATCTTGCTGTCCAGAGATGGGGTCTATGCCTTTGTGCAAGTCAGGCATATAGGCGGATTGCCCTTCACTACCCTCATAGGGATCCTACTGATAGCAATGGCAGCTGTGTACTTTACCCAAGTTCAGCCTCAAGCCAAGAGGCAAGGAGGCAAGCAGGGTCGCAGCACTGATCGCGTTGACTAGCAAGCGCACATCTCACAGGCTTTGCCCTAGCACACTTCCAGCTGGACAACTCGAGTGTGTACTGGAGTTGAGCATGCTGCATCAAATAAGATATCTGCAAGATTGCATGTAATCTGATCGGTGGCACTAGTGTATGGTTTCGGAGCGCCCATGTTCGAAGACGCCATCCAAATTGCGGCAGGGTAGCTCCGATCAAGCCTGCTGCACTGACGGGGCCTGCGGTATTGTAGCAATGCTCCTGCAAGCGCCAAGGCTTGCTCAGTGTCATCTGTACGGAAGTCACCGACAGCAACCTGACTTGAGCCGGGTCACCCGAGCTCGCCGCAATCCTGGCTGCAAAAGCTCGCTCACAACCGTGATAGACCCCGCCCAAACCTTGGAGGAACAAGTTGGAGTTAGCAGTCAGGTTGAGCGCGAATTCCTCGCCAAGTCGCAAGTAAAATCAACCAGCCCAGCAGCCACGGATATGGGCTCAACAGTTCAAGTCCCTCGCAACAAGGTTCTCACAACGAGCATGATCGCTCACGCCACAAACAAGGACGTCAATCAGGTATCTAAAGCGGCTCAAACGCTACAGGACGCATATTTCGTAGCAGCCATCCTCAACCAGGTGAAATGCAGGTTTCGGAACCACATACACTGTCTCTGCAAAGAGTTGCATATCAGGGAGTCCCAGGAGCATACAGCGAAAGCGCAGCTCGCAAGGCTAGCCCAAATGCAGAACCCCTACCATGTGAGCAGTTCGAAGTAGCTTTTCAGGCCCTATCGCAGTGGGTGGCAGACACAGCAGTGTTGCCTATTGAGAACAGCTTAGGAGGCAGCATACACACCGTCTACGACCTCCTGCTGCGATATAGACTCCACATCATAGGAGAAGTTTCTGTGGAGGTCAACCACTGTCTTATGGTACTCCCTGGGGTGAAGAAAAGTGAAGTCAGAAGGGTGATGAGTCATCCGCAGGCACTGGCACAAGTTGACAGTTACCTTAGGAATAGCTTGCCTGGCGCAACCAAGGAAGCTGTCGATGACACAGCTGGCGCTGCTCAGACAATAGCTCAACAGGGCTGGAGGTGACCATCCACCCGCCCCACCCCACTCCTTGTTGAGGCAGATTGCTTTGCTTGGTCAACGGTGTTCAGCTACATGTGCACCTGGGAACAAGGCTGTACTAAATGCAGTCCTGGGCTTGCAAAAACAACCGTGCTTTTGACATTGTCTTTTTGACTGTGCAGCCTGCTTGTCATGCTCATGACGCTTTGGTGTGTGCATGATTTTGCGCAGATAAAGCATTGAGCAGGGTATGTGTGCACATGCTTTGCTCTTCATACATCTATGTTGAGTTTGTCTGATAGTTGAGTTGTATGACCTTGAGCATGCATGCTGCAGGGATGCAGCTGCAGTAGCTAGCCGTAGGGCAGCTGAGCTTTACGGCCTGGAAATTCTCGAAGATGGCATACAGGACATGGAAAACAACATTACACGCTTCATTCAGCTGTCCCGAGACCCACTGGTCTCGACACAACCAGAAGCTGGCTTGTGCAAAACCTCCATTGTGTTTGCCCCAAAGCAACTGGGGCCTGGTCAGCTGTTCAGAGCCCTCTCTGTGTTTGCTCTGCGGGACATTGACATGTCAAAGATTGAGTCGCGGCCAATGAGGGACAACCCTATTGTATCATCAGATACCCAGGCAAAGAAGTACAACTACCTGTTCTATATTGATTTTGTGGGCACACTGGCGGACCAAAAGTGTCAGAATGCTCTGCGGCATCTGCAAGAGATTGCAAGTTTCATGAGAGTCCTTGGCAGTTACCCCATGGACAAGGAGTTCCAGAAACCGCCTGAAGTGTAATTCTTCCATCACTGGCAAACATTCCCTGATGCAAGTGTTCTGCGTACAGTATGCACGACTACTCATTGCCATACCTTACTCAGACAAGGGTCATGCGCATGGTACTCAAACAAGGGCCAAATCTTCTACCCAAAATGACATTGACAATCTGACAGCTTGAAATTTTTGCCAACGTTACGAAGGTCACCTATGTGCAGGCATGCTTTATGCATCTGATTCAATCATGATGGTGTGCTTGCAGTCATTACACGTGTACAAGGCTGCCACAATGGCTCCCATGTTGACATTGAATGACTTTGCACAGCACAAAGGGCTATTGAACCATCAATAACCCTAGGGTGTTTGGCTCCACTGGAGAGTTGGTCATGTCAAAACGTCAATAGCAAATTTGAGAACAGGTAAGTCATTTTGCATAGTCCACGTCAAGTCAATAGCTCTTTGCATGCCATGTCTGTGAAACTGAGGAGGGGGGTGAAAACTGCAACATTCGGCAGCAGAGGTGAACGGGGAGTTGAGCCACTCTGCTGTTGTGTTGCTGATGAGGAGACCTGAAGTGTCAAACTACTTCACTTTACTGAGGTATGCATCAGTGCGAGTGTCAACCATGATCTTCTGCCCCTGAGCAATAAACAAAGGTACCTGCACAGCACAAAGACCCTTCAGTAGTAATGGTAGACAGAAGAGTATTAGTAGACAGTAACATCAGCTGTGCAACGCCTTGTGGGTGGAGTCTCAGCTGCAAAGCAAAAGACTCAGGTAGCTTGGTCATACTTTCAGGATGTCTGATTGTAAATTGCCTAAGAAGCTTTTGTTTGGTGAAGTCAAGGGGCCCAGCCCACCTGGTCGCCCTAGGTCCATTTTCATCAATATTGCATGATGTGACTGTCAACACTGTCGTATCGATAGGCTGTCTAGGGGTGCATGAACAGGATGCTCTGGAGAGACAACACTTCCCCCACACATGCCTAGCACATCATGAGCCAGGACACTGAAAACATATGAGTTCTTTTGTGTCAGCTGTCCATATGCAGGTGGAGCAAAATTTGCTAGTAGCTGTGAAGCCACATGCCATATGCCACATCTTAGCTTGTGCTTGCCTGGCTGCACTTATCAGGACTGAGCGCTAGCTCCCAAACACACGAACAGCTAAGAAAGTTTGCACACTCAGTGATATGACAAATCAGAGAGCAGAGGGCCAGCAGTGGCACTGAGGCTGACCTGAATGACAGCTCCTGTCTCCAGGGTAGCTGCCTTTGTACCTCCAGACACTGTGTTGCCTTTCACCCCAGGAGCTGTCTCAGTCACTTCCAGCGTCAACTGATTTGGGACATCAACGCTAATGACCTGCATGCGATAGGCAACTTTGCTTCTACGGCCGGTGCTTGGTCATGAAGTCTGGTGGTGATTTGGAGTTAGCAATTAGTTGCTGCATCATTGCACTGCTGGTCAGGATGACTGTGCAAAAGCATGGAGACTCACTACACTGTTGCATTGCTGCTCTCTAGCATGCAAAGGAAACTTGGCACGCATGCAGGGACATGCATGATGACACAGCAGAGCTTGAATACCTCACCTTGTCGTTCCAGACAATGAGAGCAACCTGCAAGCCCTCTTTCATATACTTGGCCCAGGATTCGTCCCTTACTATTCTAGTTTCCTCATATGTGTTCATGTCCATAAAGACATACTGCATATGCATCATGGTTTATACTTGCTTGCACGAAGCTGCTGGTCTCTGAAAGCGCGACTATGATTCAGCATCAATTTGTCATGCACTCATGCTGCATGCACAGCACTTTCGCTAAGAAGCAATACAAGACGCTTCATGCAGCAGTGGGCTGACCTCAGCGCCATCGGCATATGTAAACTGGCTGTCCTTCTTTTCAACTGTTGCAGATGCAACTGTCTCCCCAGCTCGAAATGTTTTGTCTATTGTATTGCTTGTAATAGAGTTTTTAAGCTTTGTCCGCACAAAGGCAGCGCCTTTACCAGGCTTCACATGCAAGTGTTCTGCAAGACAGAGGAGCATCTGTGAGCTCTGCATGCTACATGTCAGCTTCGTAACTGGACTGTATTGTTCTGAGCTGCAACACCAGCAGTGGCTGGTAAATTTACCCATGACTCGATATGGAGCACCATCCATTTCTATCATTGTACCAGGCCGAAAGTCATTGGACGAAATGTTTCCCGCAGCTCGTGTCTGACATGCTCCCATGCGATGCTGTATCTGCAGCAGCCTGGAAGTTTCAGGGACAGCAGGCATGCACTTCACTGCGGGTCAGCCTTGAGGGCAGTAAGCTTACTCTCAGCGGCCGTCTGGCAAACAGTGCTTGTCCTCCTATATGATGGCAGCTACTACAGAGGCCAGAACAGCTGCAAAGAGAAGTCAAAGTCAAACGCTGTGGGCCGAAACAGCTGTAGAAGACCGCCATGAAACCCACCTGGGCGGCAAAATGGTCCGTCCGGACACTGGCATCATCGTCTGCGACATCGTCACAAACCTATAACAGCAACAGTTGCCGACATGTATGCTTTGACCGCTTTCAGGCTGAGCACTGACGAGATCACCGCCCCTGCATAATCCTGTGACTAAGCCAACCAGCCCTATTTGCAGGGCGCTCTGCCGTCTCAATATTCAAACGTAGCTAGGTGATGCAATACCCCTATGATCCAGGCACTTTACCAGGCTCTGCAAATGAGTGTATCCTTGGGAAAGTGTATCTGAGATCTAATCTATCACGGAAACGTAGCTAGGACAATGCATGTAGACCTGCGCACAAGTTGTGCGGCACCATGCACAACTTGAATGCACACGCTAGCCTTGATTTATATGCCGCCATCATTCACGTAGTGCGTTGTGTATGTACGGGCGGCAGCGACTCCATTGCAGCACGGTCTGTATGGACTTTCGTGCAGCCTAGTCTAGCTGAGCACAACGAGCTTTATCATTCCCCTGTTGTTGAAGCTATTGAGCGTTCTGTCAGTAGTTGGCTGGTTATGCTTCAATGGCCTGGTTGCAGCCTTATCTGCTCATTGCACTGCTGATTCCTCTGCTAGGCAGTGAGCAAACAACACTAGGATGAGTAATCGAGCTACTGTAGGCCGCAAATGCCCTGCCCTTGAAGTGATCGCTGCTCTGCAGTAGGCGTACTGCCCATCACTCGGCGGCAGCGAAGGTGCAGTGGGCCTTTCAAATTCGCAGGTAACCCGGTCATCACTTGGCAGCTTCAAGGAGAGCGTGGTGTCACGACCTGATAGTCCTATGCTTCAAACCGGCACGGGAGGCTCCTCACTCGATCGATCGATCGATGAGCCTTCCGTGCCGATTTGAAGCATAGGAATATCTGGGGCATCACCATTCACACCCACCGAGCTGCAGAGGGCAAACTTAAGGACGGCCAACATATCGGATGCGCGTGCATCAGCATCGCCAAAGATAGCGGCTGACAGATCCGTTCATCGGGACGAGCCGGTTCAGGGCGGCGTTGGAAGGGCAGGAGGTGTTGGATCGTCTACTCCCACTCAGTAGGTCAGCTAAATCTGCGATGCACCAGTAGTAAGCTCAGCTGACTTGCAAGCCTTGGTGCAGTCCAAAAGCAGGAGTCTTGACTTGGTTGTTGTCGGATATAGCCTGTCAAGCTACTGGCTGAAAATTTCTTTGGGGGAGGCTGCTGCTAGGCTGGACAACCAGTGCAAAGCCATCCTCCTGACTGTCTAACCTAGCAGCAGCCTCCCTCAAAGAAGGTCGTCACACAAGCAGCACAGAGAAGGAGGATTACTGACGAGCAGGCTAGGGAGGACAAGTTTCATCAGAACCTGGCGCATCTCAACACAATTCCTCCCGGTTGTCTGCCTCAGCCAGAGCCCCCTGACTCAATTCTACGTTGTTAACATCTGCCAACACATTTGCGGCACTGGCAGATGATAATGTGAGTCATGTGGGCGACGAGTTGAATCAGGGACGTCTGAATGAGGCAGACAACAGGGAGGAACCTGGGCAGCATTCTGTTGCCAGCATTGAGAACAGGTTGGTGCCTCTTTCATGCCTAGTTGCTGCCTATTTGTACTGCATACTCAGGTGAACGCACTTGGCAAGCATGGCAACAATCCTCTGTTTGTTGCCATTGCTTTGGTCCTCATTGAGCCTGTGTTCTGCTGGATGTTGGCTGCCATCCATTGCCCTGACCTGCGCCCTTGTGCAATTGATTGTGCTTGTGAAGCTGGCAGCTGAAACTGTGTCTTTCCAATGTGCAGGCGGAGCAGTGCTGGCTTGCGCTGCCCCAATTCCAGAGACCATCTTGGTCCGGTGGAACAAGTGCCTGCTCCCAGAATACAGGCGCCTGCCGGGTGATGGCTGTTGCCATTCCTGTGCTGGCAGGCGCCTGCATATTGGGAGCAGGCTTGCTCTTGGGCTCCCAGACCATCATGCGGAGAGTCAGCATAGGCAGGACCAGCACGCTGAGCTGGTAAGCCTCTACCACTTGCATTTTAGTCGTTTGTGCTCAACACATTGAATGACACACTGTCAGTTCAATGTTGTATATTTTGGTGCACACATGTATGTGTTCTAGCATGTCTGCAGTTGCGGATGGTGCGTTGATTTCAAAGCACCTGGGCACGAATGCTACTCGGCAACTATTCTGCATGCCTGGGCAATGTGGTGCGCCCAGACACACAGCATTTGTACTTCACCTGCTTTGTAGTTGCTTCAGATGTTAGCCACAGTGTGGTCATGAATGGCTAATCAATGATGGGCGCGATTTCGCATGATGTTTTCTTTTGCAACAGCAGGTGGGGCTGAGATATGTGTCGCCTTCTTGCGGATTGTGTTCTCGCTCTGCAACAGCAAGGAGAGTCGGATATGTGTTTAAACTGTGGCTTAAAGACTGGTACAGTAGCAGAGATGTGTTGGACATCAGATGTGGGCATCAGGTAGTGTAGGGCTGAGCATCTTACACCGTGCCTAACTTTGGAAGCACTGCTCTGTGCATCTTTGTACCCGCATATCTGCGGCTTCTGACTCAGCTCGCACAAATGTCACTCACCACTACTAGGCTGCTGCGTGACCATGTCTTCTGAACACTCATAATTGTGCCTGTTGTGTCCTCTAGACTTCATCTGATGGCACTTTTCAAATTACTCAGGCTGCTTCACTTGATTGGTAGGCCATGGCACGCAGAATATTAATAGTAGTCATAACTAAATAGTAGGTAAATCGCTTTCCAGCTCATGATGAGCTACGTACATGCAGGACAAGTTTTTTCCGTTCATAGCAGCCTGTCTTGTGCAAAACATCAATGCAGGAACGGTTTTTAAATGGCATGCAGGGCAGCAAGAGCCAGCATGGTCAAGAGGTTTGCCCCGCAAGTGGTTGCTCAGCAGATCATTGCTGAGGTCTGGCGCGTAGAAAAGGAGAGGGCTCAAAGGCAAGGCCCAGCAGCATGAAGCCTGGACAGGATGCAATGCAGGAGAAGGCATGGTGACAAATAGCTGTTTGTGTACCATTAGCTGCTGTTTTCGACTACCATCAGTGTGGGCACAATTCTACACACACAACTCTAAGGATGATGTCTCAAGCTTGTGCACAACTTCCTGCCGTGGCTGGCATTTGACCATTCGTTTTTGTACTGCCTCTCTGTTCTCTGCTGCTGAATTTCAGTATAGCTTGCCAGGCGCCCATAGGTCTGACCATGTGCCTCACCAGGTCACACCGTGTCTGCAAAGAAAGTGACAGTGCTTTAAGGAAATCAACACGATCCAAAACAAAACTATCCTGCATGTGATCCTGTTGCCCAAAGAAGTCTTAACAAAATCTTGAAAGAACTCACAGTGTCAGCATTCGTGGTAACAGAGCAGCAATGCCTTGCCGAAGTAACTCAAGAACTGGACGTCCATCAACTCACTCACTGACAACAGGCAGAAGATGAAACCCTACCACCACCGGCAGGTCCTGACCACATTACTCCATGTGCGACACGATCGAAGCCGCCACCTGGACCTATCCATTACGTTACACGTGTATGCTAAGCGCACGTGCACTGCGCAAAACGCCAGCAAGAATGAGGTTCATATGGCAAAGAAGCACCTTGCCCGTCACAGCACTTATCTCTACGCCGTCCTTCAGCATGGACACCAGCAATAAAATACGCGTCGTTGATCAGGACCCCTTGCGCATAAAAAGACTAGACTCTGGCGGCGTGAAAGACCCTTCAGACCCCAAGCACTATCCAAAACTCGGAGGCATCGAAGGTGCGGTGGGCCCTGCATCTTCACCGAGGACCCTGTCAACAGTCGGCAGCTTCAAAGAGACTTCGATGTCACGACCTGCCATTCCTGATCTTCAAATCGGCGCTGGCACGGAAGGCTCACCTGCGGCATCGCCATCATATGATGCATCCTCACCAACCGAACTGCAGAGGACAAGGACGACGGTCGACAAGCCGGACGCGCTTGCAACAGGTTCTCCACGGATAGCGGCCAGTAGATACGTTCACGGGGACGAGCCGGGTCAGGGCGGCGTTGGCGGGGGAGGATATGTTGGATCGTCTGCTCCTAGTCAGCAGGTCAGCTAACTCTGCGCTGCACCAGTGATAAGCTCAGCTGCCTTGCATGCCTTGGTGCATTCCAAAAGCAGGACTCTTGAATTGGTTGTTGTTCTGGATTATAGCCTGTCAAGATGCTGGCTGAAGATCTCTTTCTTGCAGGCTGCTGCTGGGGTGGACAACAAGGAGGATGGCTTTGCACCACCTTCTCCAAAGAAGGTCGTAACACAAGCAACACAGAGAAGGAGGACTGCTGACGAGCAGGCAAGGGAGGCAAAGTTCTATCAGGACCTTTCGCATCCCAACACCTTTGCGGCATTGGTGGATGATAGTGCAAGTCATCTGGAGGACGAGTTGAGTCAGGGACCTCTGGCTGAGGCGGACAACATGGAGGAGCCTGGGCAGGATTCTGACAGGTTGGTGCCTCTTTCACGCCTAAATGCTGCCTATCCGTCTGCATACTCAGGTGAAAGTCTTTGACACGATTGGCAAAAATCCTCTCGTGTGTTGCATGACATTGCTTTGGTCCCCATTGAGCCTGTGTTCTGTAAGACCATGCTGGCTGCAGCTGTATCCTTTGCCTGTGTGACACCGACTGCCCAGACCCATGACACATGCTCAGTGAGGGTTGAGGGTGAGTCCAGCAATTTGCACCTCAAGCACACGCACTCTTGAGCAACACCACCCCCATGCTTTTGCCACAGCTTTATCCTAGCATATGCCATCAACATGACAAAAAAAGCCTGACTGCTGCCTCTGTTTGCATGGAATCTTTTGCACCTTTGCATGGATGTTGGCTGGCATCCATTGCCCTGACCTTCACCCTTGTGCAGTTGATTGGGCTTGTGAATCTTGCAGCTGAAACTGCGCCTTTTCAATTTGCAGGCAATGCAGTGCTGGCTCGCGCCGCCCCAACTCCGGAGACCATGCTGGTCCCGGCACCAAGTGCTTGGTGATGGCTGTTGCCATCCCATTGCTGGCAGGCGCCTGTATTATGGGGGCAGGCCTGCTCTTGGGCTCCCACATCATGGGGAGAGTTGGCAAAGGCAGGGCCAGCATGCTGAGCTGGTAAGCCTCAAGGTCTACAACGTGCATTCTTGTCGTTTGTGCTCAACACATCAAATGACACACTGTTGTATATTTTAGTGCACAAATGTATGTGTTCTAGCATGTCTACAGTTGCGGCTGGTGCCAAAGCACTTGGGCACGAATGCCAGTTGGCAACCATTCCGCATGCCTGGGCAACGTGGTGCGCCCAGACTGCATGTGTGTGATGCCAACCATCCAATCAACAAGTAACAGCATCTTTTGCCTGCAGGAAAAGAAGATGAGGGGGCGGGCTTGGAACTGGAGGTGGAGCTGGAGCTGGGGGTTGTGAAGGAATATCCTATGACTACTGCTTTTGTGGTCATTGCAATCACCGTTGGGTTCACTTGTCAATCAGAAGAAAAAAGTTTCCTTTTGTTCCAACGCAGCAGTAGCAGCAGAATGAGAAAACAGGCTGTGAAGTCCCCAGTAGTCTGACAAAACCAGATGTGCGCTGTACAAAAGCGTGTGTACACCAAGTTTTCCCAAGGCTCGAGACATTGCATGCAATCCACCACCTATTTGCTATTGGAAGCATATGCATGCCTGCCAGAGCTATGTAAAGATGTTTGTGGCATTCCTCCTTCAAAGTCTGTCTGTACGAAAATTGTGCAGCACGTCAGACAGTACTGGCAATTCTGGCATACTGAGGTAGTTTACCTAAATGGGCAAAGCCACAAAAGCAAGGCATGCCTGCTAGGCCTTATTTTGCCTGTCAATGTTGCCAACATCACTCATCACAGCTTGTGCCGGTGCCAAACATTTTGTGAGCAAACCTGTATGTATAGGCAGCCAAAGCCAGGCTCTGCAATGCAGATTTCTTCCACACACAGGTGGGCAACAACTTTGTCCAGCACAACACCAGCATGCACACGTATACCACTGTACCACTGTACTGACGTCGGGAGCTCATCTGGCCGCAACCCAGGCCGCGCAAAGGCTCAGATATTATGAGCATGTGTCCTGTGAACGTTCAGCACTAGCCGAGGCACTGAATCAGAGCATCTGTTGAGAGTGATCAACTGATCACAAGCTGCTATGGCGACGGCAAGCGTCAACTGTGCTTGCTGCACTTGTTGTAAGCGCATCACTCAGCAATCATGCAGCAGAGATGTTTCGGCAGACAAAAAATCAAGAGCAGCGGCCTTGAAAACCTGGCTGTCCCTGCCTCTGCAAGTGCACACAAGTCATGTTTGAAGGAAATTGGCCGCCTGAACCAAGAAGCTGCTGCACAAAGACGCCCCACTAGGGCCACACCTGCTGCTCTGCTTCCATTCGATCAGAAGTACACCAGAAAGACAGATTATGACCGACTCCAAGGCAAGCTAAAGCTGCAAGTCCTCTGCTCAGCTGCATTGGTGTACATGGTATAACAAGGGTGCATATCAGGTTTTGCCCTTCAGCAGGCATGCACACACTACCTAGACCAGGCCATGCATGTGGCTGCATCCAGAACTTTGTGTGTGTGAAGTTGGGTCTGACAGGCTATGCACTTGCAAGGGATGTTCTGTACAGTACTGAGGTCTGCCATATATGCAGCGTCCAGAAGTTGAGCCATGTTTGCCAGCTTGAGTATAACTTCTTTTGTTTGAGCATCTCATCCAGAACGAATTGACTGATTGCCCTCTGGGATACAACATGCACTGCCCATGCATCCACAATCACAAGAACCCATATGTTGTATGATATGCTCACATACGTGTAGATGTGCTGCAGGTTGCATGTGGTTCCAGAGCCAGTGGACGTGGACTTCTTCAATCCAAAAGGGGTGACCCCTCTGGAGCTGCCTTTGGGGAAACTGGTGTTTGGGCGGGCCAGGTCAGAGGCTAAGACTGTGGCTTTGCTCTCTGTAAGCCTCTGTCAAGTGGCTGCATATGCATGCTGTGCACGACAAGCTAGAAGCAGAAACTCTGCAGGCAAAGAATGTGGCATTCAATTCTGCAAGCTCTGGTCGCAAAGTCACAGGCGACATACCTCAACCTGGGTCCACTTGTCTTCAACAAATGCGCTATAATCTTTTTCAGTGAGGACCGGCCTAATCTCAGTCTTCCATACCTCAAACACCTCTGACCTTTGGAGATGCCTTTGGCCTTTGGCTTGTGGCCTTTGGCTTGTGGCCTTTGGCTTGTGGCCTTGCCTTTGCCATGCCTTGAGCAAAGGCAGGGTCAATGACATGATCAGGCTCATCAGCACCCTTGCAGCAGAATCAAGCCCCAGCTACAGCAACCGCTGTCTGGTGTATGCCCACCTTGTCAACATCTCATTCATCTGTACCGTCACAATGTCTAGCGTAAATTTGTCAACACTGGGCTTGCAGCGCTCCTGTGTCCTGACCCCTTACCAGTGGTTATGCTTTGGTTATCTGTTGGACACAAGCCTCGTTCACTTTGTCTCGAACCTTGACAAACGTCACAGGGGGCAAGATATAAGCAGCCCTAAACTGCTGTCAAGCAGAGAAACCTGCAAATCTGTCTCTGAGCACATCTTTGGTCCTGAGCTTACAGCATGTGATGCTATGGATCACTGTATCACTCACGCTGCACTCAGACACACTGTGCTTTAGCTCTGATGTCCCAGTCTAAGAGAATCCATCATGCTGGCAATGCCACACGATGCAGTGTCTGGGGGTGCCTAAATCCTCACTTGCCTTTTTCAAGCATGATGTGATTTGTTGAACCCTCGACCAACAGCCTTGGTTCTGCAGATCTTCAAGTGGGAGCTGTGCAAAGGCTGGGATGTTCTCTTGCCAGCTCACCTGGGTCACTTCACATCAGCAGACAATGTGGCCCTGTACATGAAGACCAGCCCACACCACAGTGACAGCAACTTTGGAGACCACATGAGGAAATGGGCAGCAGAGCATTTGCCGGCTTCAGACAGGCTTGACATGGACAGCCTGCCAATAGTGTATGTGGTTGATGAGAACATGGCTCTGGACAGGCTGAGGCGGCTGTATACATCTGCAGACTGCTTTGTGCTGCCTTCAAGGTGAGTCATCACCCTGTTAGCACCATGCCTTACGAATTTGTGCGCTGCATTGACAGTGCATGCTTCTTGCTTGAGGATTGATTGTCATCCAGGAGCGAGGAATCAATGTCCACTCAATCATTGACCTTGTGCTGCCATTGAGGCACTGCTGACAGCCTCATTGACATCTCCTGTGGCGCTGCTTGCCTGTTGTCACATCCCTGCATACTTGGCTGTCTCTGGGCATGGACCATAGCAGGAGCAGTCACTGTGTGGCACTGCAACAAGTTGGACTCATTCACAGCTGTACATGGCTCAGCCTGACCAGAATTTGACCTCTGGGGTCACATTGGTGACTGACATGGGGGCTTTGCCAAGTCAGAAGCATGCCTCACTGTCTTGCCCACTGGAAAGGCGGAATAGGCTGTAGACATGAGCAAGTTCAAGGTGGGCTGTGCTTTGGCTGGCCCTTGCTTTTGCAGATCTGGGGGGGGGAGGGGGGTTTGGGGGGGGGGGGGGGCGGGCAGTCAGAACTCTGTGTTTGACCTCAAGCCTCAGCTCTGTGACTGCAGGGGTGAGGGTTGGGGGAGGCCTCATGTTGAAGCCATCAGTATGGGTCTGCCCGGTGAGCCTCATGCTTGCTGATAGCTCCCCAGTCCCCAGAGTAACAACGCCTGAGCTAGTCCCCAAATGTTTCTAGTTTCATGTTCAAGCTGTAAATCTCATGTTTAAAACTGGACAGTGTCAGTTCTGCATCCCCAAGAGACATCAGTGGCACTCACACGCAAAGCCAACATAAAAGACCTTTTCTTGGAGCTACTGTGCATAGTTGCTGATGGTTTCAAGAGTCTGTCTGTGCATCTGTGAGTGTCACCAGTCTGCTGTTACAACAGGTATAACGAAAGCCTGTACCATATTTGGCTTGACTGGTGCAGAACCAGTCTTGCTTCTCTGAAAAGGCTTGTACTGACCATGCATACGTAGATAGGCACCAACGCCAAACTAACTCCTGTTTGAGATGCGTGTGGTAAGCTGAACATCTGATGAAGTCAGGCTAGAAGCAGTATGAAGTTTGGGAACTTACAAGCTTGGGACATTCTCCATGTTTCCATTCTGTTGAGCTCTGTTTGTTGATTTGCAGTGATTGCAACCAATTGGTCAGGCCCCCCAGCATTCCTTGATGAGGAGGTGGGGTACCCCCTGGCCATTGATGGGCTGGAGTGGGTTGAGGACAAGGGAGCCTTTGAGGGGCACATGTGGGCAGCCCCCTCTGTGCAGCATCTAAAGTAGCTGATGAGCCATGTCTTTCAGAATTGCAAAGAAGCTCAGATGAAGGGCAGGTGGGTGGCTGCTGCTGCATCCTCATCAGTATGTTTTCAATCCCTACTTGGTGATGTATCACATGTGACTGCTTGGTGAATTGTTGGTGTCAATCTGCTGGCATGTTTGGATGTCATAGCGATGACAAGCCTTGAAGAATGAACACAGGAACTGTCAGTAGCTCAAGCAGAAAGCCGCACGTCAGCCAGGACATGTATCAAGTCTGCATCAGGTGAGGGCCTATGAATAGGAGCTTGTTTTTCTTAGTGGTATGAATCCGATGATCAGTTCCTGAAATTGCACTATTCAGCAAAGTTCGGCAAACCGTCGGGATCAGTGTGTACATAGATAGTGTCACTGCAAAATGGATATATCAGCACGTATGCATGAGGTTCATATGAATGTCGGGAGTATTGTATTACAAAAGTGGTTGAGTGCTGACATGTTGCAAGCTGTCGGCTGTAAAGAAATCTGGGGCTGAGCTTAGGTCAAATTGATGGGAGCTACAGTGGTCGTCAAAAGTCTATATCCAAAACCAGTCCTTGCTTGGCACAACAGTTCGTGTGCGACGACAGCTCAACCTGACTGGCGGTACGGTCAGGCCTAGTACACCATCGAACGCGTGTGTGGGTGGGACCGCTGCGGCAGATATCGTCCGTAGCGCTAGCTGCAGAGCTTTAACCCTGACTGTGCGTTGACCTAGGAAATCTGTTGTCAGCACGGGGCCAAGTTTGCTGCTGTGCAGCAAGCAAAAGCCATAAGCAAGCAGGTCTCAAGAGGGCAGTGCTGTATGTGAAAACAGGCCAGCTTTCTTTTGTAGTATCCAGTTTGTGAAGCAACGCAGTGTGCTGTTAGCCAGAGCATTTTCACAAAAGACAAGGAGTTCGCTTGTTGAGCAAGCTTTGCTGTCACTTGAAGCAAAGCTTGTGCAACCAGCAAGCCCCTGCAATCACTTGCAAGTGCTCAAAAATTTGCCAGAGTAGTTGCTATTTGACTTTTTGACTTTGACTTTGACGGCAGACAAAGACAAAGACAATCCACAACTCCACTTACATGCGCCTTCGGCTGCGCCGAGGCAAAGCAGATTGCTATACCCCTCGCTGACAGCTGAACTCTAAAGCTATTCCTTTCAAACTTGATCACGTAATCCCCAGTGATGAGCTGACTCATGATACCAA
>JAABUK010004523.1_pt1 | contig 22476 bp, 17 predicted proteins | sample 5559141 | NCBI WGS metagenome assembly JAABUK01 (sample SAMN10711869, study PRJNA513367) | rock metagenome | isolation source: Antarctica rocks | place: Antarctica: Victoria Land, Pudding Butte nord | collected 2016-01-03
CAAAAGAAGCGTCCATTATTCTTTCATCATCTCATCAACCTGTTATTGGATTAAAAGTACAGAATGAATACGTTCAAGTTGTGGATTGATGGCGGCGAAAGAACATATTGGTGCCCGTTTGGCCTTCTTCAGGACTTTCCATGGAAGCATGATACGGAATGTTTTTGGTCCAAATATTTTGGTAGGTCCCCCAACACACCACCATGAGGGATGCAAGATCTGATTCGTCCCTTCTTACAGCCACAGGATGGGACAATTCGTTAAAGATGAACCGAGGCTTCAACAATATGCTGATCAGCCGCGTGTGTAAGAACAAGGCTACTGAGTATGAGATGCTGTTATACCAGCTAGCACTTCAACATGATGCGCACTTCTCAGAGACAGTCCGCCGTTTGCAATTAGATTGGATCGGGGATGAAAGAGAACCGAACACTTTGGAGCGATTACGACGCGCAAACAGACGCCTCAACAAAAGGGAGAAATTGCCTCCTTGGGGTTCTCCTTTGATCAAAGGAGATAGCCTTCCACGCCAACTTCGTCGTTGCGGATGCAGACTAGTCTGCGAAAAGGTCCCCTGGAACGCACCCACATATTGGGAAGGGGCCTCGACAGAACTCCGTGACGCTCTAGCTAAGAGAGCTGTTCGAACAGATTCACCTCAGGCAGCAATAACATCTCAAAATCCGAGGGCCTTAAGGCCTTTAAGTGGCTCAGGTGTACAAAGCCGGTCGCAAGAGCTATCTGCGCTGGTCCGGGCAGCTGCAGGTTCAGCCGACAGACGAGAGAGATGTACAAAATTGAACAAGGAGAATGACTCTGATGAAGATATATGTAGGTCCTGCTTTTATTACAGTAAAGACAAGATCTAACTCTTCTCATATTACAGACCCCAATGACCTCATTCACTTGGTGGCTAATGATGAAGCTACAGCGAATCAAAGGCGTTTATTTGACTACAATGTTCTACACAACGAGAATTTTCGAAGTGAGATCTATTACCAGCGGAAGACATATAAGTTGAACGAGGCATATCGAGAGGAGAGGCGATTATTTGCCGCATACGAACGTTGCATCGATGGCAAAGGTCTTCCTCTTGCTGAACGGGTTCAATCTAGAAGAGATCCAATCCAAACAAGTGCACCTCGACGGACTGCGGCATTCAGTGGAAGTTCAGCGCCCAGAGAAAGTCTATCTGAAAGGAATGCTTCTGGACGAGGTCAAGCCGGCGGAGGTTCCGCAGCTGAACCACGAATACCTCAAGTCACTAGAAATGCCCAAGCCGACGAGCGAGCTGGTTTCAATGGCTTCTGGAGGACTAGTCCGGAAAAAGAAAGTGGATCAGGAGGAGGTCAAGCTAAACCACTTCCACCACCCACATCCCATACCCATCCCTCCCCAGTAAAAAGGGCAGTCAAGACTCCCGAAGAGGTTGATATAATTGACTTGGTAGTCAGGAATGCAGCCACAATGGATCAATTGGATTTATTCGAGCACAAACTCGTGCAAGACAAGCGGTTTCAGAGAGAATTGGTCCATCGCTTAGAGGTGTTTCGAGAACGATCGGCAAAAGACGAATGCAGGCGGCTAAGAGCTGTTATCAATCGCATTGCCATTTGGAACTTGTTCAAAAGTAGTAGTATCCAGGCTGAGGCGGTTGGCTCCCTACTCAAGACTTGAAAAAATTCTTGGCAGAAGATTGAAAATTTGTATCCTAATTTCACGACGACGACGACAACGACGACAACTGCATATTAGATGGAGGAATGGAACGCTGTCACATACGCATATTCAAGAACTCGGTCAAATTCGAGTCATTCTTCTTTTTCAAAGACTAAGCTCTCAGCGTCAAGTTCAATAGGAATATACCAAGCCGCTAAATACGCAGCCACCCAAACGCAGCAGATGATAGGTCAACGTTCTCCGACTGACAAAGAGCGAGATTCCTACTTTAGGATATGTCGCATTGAACGTACAGCTTGGTTCCATTACGTTATGAGAGGAGCCCGTGCCTCAGCTTGGTGTAAATGCCGCCAGGAGACCAGCTTCGGAACCTGCAGCAAAATCTGTCAATGCACCTCAAGCGGGTACAGCTCGTACAGGTACGATACGTGCGGGACGCGTGTGAAGCAGGCAGAAGAGTAGAGCATATTTCAAGCTCCAGCTGCGACAGCGACCCAAGGCGTACCCTAGATTCAGCGATATGTGGGACCAGAGACGAGGCAGGGTCTGCACCACTGCTTAGAGACCAACGTCTTTTGTAAAACAGAAGCTCAGCTGCATACCGTGCTCGGATAAATGCAACTGACTCAGAAGGCTGAAAGAAGGTAGGAAGGGAACAGCTAACGGCACACATCTCCCACGTCCTTTCATTCGTGATTGGTGACTGATGTTCCGTCTGTAAGCTGGTCGAGGGAGCGGAGAGCGGAAGGCTGAATACGGGGACGGGACGAAGTACTCGGCACGTGACACCTTGGCATCAGCGGCGTCTGCTTGTGCGCAGGGAAATTAGCGGCGCGTGAACTAAATTTAATCCATCTGGCATCTGGCAACTCCTGAAGCCCCAGCTCGATAACAAACGTCACCTTCACTTTCCTTGTCTTCCAAATCTCTCGGCAAACCGTCGTCACTCCTTAGTCTCCAGCGTGGAGCTTTCGCACGTTTTCTTTTGGCGTTGGCCCGTCCCCCACGAGGCGGATGAGGTTGGGCATCAGCGATCGCAACCATGGCGCAGGGTGGCATACTACCCATCAAGTTTACGGAGCTTCTCCAGGTTCGTGCCAGAAGGTCTCGACACACTGAATATCACGCTAACCTGAGAAATCTGTAGCTGACCAATGCTGAAATCGCTGTATGTTGTCCCGATTCTCAGCCTCCCGCCGCATGCCTCACCTTGTCCTCGGTTGGCATCCTAGGGGAAGGAGCTATTTGCTGACTTTTGCATGGTATAGCCGGCTTCGATCGGGTTCAACTCATGTGTAAGTAGCCACTCTTAGCGTCTATCATGTTAGTATGCTAACATTTGTGCTAGACATTGGAATCGGATCACTATGTCTGCGTTCGACAAAAAGTCAGCGAAGATGACAAACCTCAAGTCATCATCATTGACCTTAAAAACAACAACGAGATCATCAAAAGACCTATCAATGCTGACAGTGCCATCATGCATTGGACCAAGCAGGTTATTGCGCTCAAGGCCCAATCACGAACCATCCAAATCTTCGACCTGGGGGCCAAGGCGAAGCTCAAATCTGCTATGATGAACGAAGATGTGCTCTTTTGGAAGTGGTACAGCGAGAGCAGTCTTGGCCTTGTTACCGACACGTCAGTCTATCATTGGAATGTCTTTGATCCTACTCAGTCCTCTCCCGTTAAGGTCTTTGAGCGAAACCCGCAGTTAGCAGTAAGTCATGCCAATCATCTCTGATCTCAGAGACCTTTTCACTGACAGAGTCTGGTCGCTCTAGGGCTGTCAAATCATTAACTATCGCGTCAACGACGACGAAAAGTGGATGGTGGTCGTTGGGATCTCACAAAAGGAAGGAAGAGTGGCGGGCACAATGCAGCTCTATTCGCGCGATCGAGGCATTTCGCAGAACATCGAGGGCCATGCTGCAGCTTTTGGCACATTAAGTGCTGACGACCAACCATCGGAGTACAAACTTTTTTCCTTCGCGGTCAGGACTGCCAGTGGTGCGAAGTTGCATATCGTGGAGATCGATGCCAACCCAACGAACGCCAGATTTCCTAAGAAGGCAGTTGACGTGTACTTCCCATCCGAGGCGACCAACGACTTTCCTGTGGCTATGCAAATATCGAAGAAATACAGCATCATCTACATGATCACCAAATACGGCTTCATACACCTGTACGATTTGGAGTCAGGGACTTGTATCTTCATGAATCGAATCTCGAGCGAAACCATATTCATTACAGCTCCGGACTCTGAATCTGCTGGAGTAGTAGGTGTCAATCGAAAAGGCCAAGTCTTGGCTGTTAGTGTTGACGAGAATACGATCATCAATTATCTTCTTCAAAACCCTGCAAATACTGGTCTTGCCGTCAAGTTGGCATCGCGGGCTGGACTGCCAGGAGCGGACGATCTGTATCGACAACAGTACAACCAGCTTGTTGCGTCAGGCAGCTGGTCAGAAGCTGCCAAAGTTGCTGCAAATTCCCCTCGAGGCTTTCTTCGCACGCAGGATACCATCAATACCTTCAAGAATGCTGGTCAAGGTGGCGGACAAATGTCTGTGATTCTGCAATATTTCGGCATGCTGCTCGACAAGGGTGGTCTCAATCGATATGAAAGCGTGGAACTTGTACGACCCGTTCTCCAACAGAACCGCAAACACCTTCTAGAGAAATGGATGAAAGAGGACAAGCTAGAGTGCTCAGAGGAGCTAGGCGACATCGTTCGACTTCACGACATCAATCTGGCGTTAGCTATCTACATGAAGGCCAATGTTCCTGCTAAAGTTGTTGCTGCTTTGACGGAGACCGGCCAATTTGAGCAGATCTTGCCCTACGCGCGCCAAGTTGGCTACCGACCAGATTTCACCCTGCTTTTGCAGAACCTGACCAGATCGAATCCAGAGAAAGGAGCTGAATTTGCGACACAGCTTGCAAATGAGGAAGGCGGGCCTTTGGTCGACATTGATCGGGTCGTCGATATCTTCATGGCTCAGAATATGGTCCAACAAGCAACAGCCTTCCTTCTGGACGCACTGAAGGACAATAACTCAGAGCAGGGCCATCTGCAGACAAGATTGCTTGAAATGAACCTGATGCACGCACCTCAAGTGGCAGACGCCATTCTAGGCAATGAAATGTTCGCATACTACGATAGAGCGAGGATTGCTGCGTTGTGTGAGAATGCACAGCTCTATCAACGTGCTTTGGAGAATACAGACGACCCAGCTGTCATCAAGCGCAATATCGTCAAAACAGACAAGCTGAGTCCAGATTGGTTGATCACTTATTTTGGCCGAATGTCCTTGGAGCAGTCTCTGGATTGTATGAACGAGATGCTGAAGGTGAATATCCGCCAGAATCTCCAATCGGTCGTTCAAATTGGCACTAAGTACTCAGACCTCTTGGGATCTAATCGTCTCATCGAATTATTCGAGAGGCACCGCACAGCAGAAGGTCTATACTACTACCTTGGAAGCATTGTCAACTTGAGTGAGGATCCCGATGTCCACTTCAAGTACGTTGAGGCTGCCACTACAATGAACCAATTTACCGAGGTTGAAAGGATCTGTCGCGATAGCAACTATTACAATCCGGAGAAAGTCAAGAACTTCCTCATCGAAGCGAGACTCACCGAACAGCTACCTTTGATCATTGTCTGCGACCGCTTCAACTTCGTCAAAGACCTGGTGAACTACTTGTACAGAAACCAACACTACAAGTCAATAGAGGTTTACGTTCAGCGTGTCAATCCTTCGCGGACACCAGCTGTGGTCGGTGCATTACTGGCTTTGGATTGTGACGAGAACCTCATCAAACAGTTGCTCGCATCAATTGACGCGTCTGCTGTGCCAATGGACGAGCTCGTGGCAGAAGTTGAAGCTCACAATCGACTCAAGATACTTCTTCCGTTTCTTGAGGCAACCCTTGCCGCTGGAAACCAGCAACAAGCAGTTTACAATGCTCTCGCCAAAATTTACATCGATAGCAACCATGACCCTGAGAAGTTCTTAAAGGAGAACGATCTTTATGACACATTGACTGTGGCCAAATACTGTGAGAAGCGCGATCCAAACTTGGCGTACATTGCCTACAGAAAAGGTCAGAATGACATCGAGCTCATCAATATCACAAACGAAAACTCGATGTATCGCGCGCAAGCCCGGTATCTTCTTGAACGTGCTGACCTTGAAATTTGGTCGTTTGTGCTGAATGACAACAATACACACCGACGACCTCTTGTTGATCAGGTTATCGCAACAGCGGTGCCTGAGTCTACCGAGCCTCAAAAGGTGTCTGTTGCTGTGAAGGCATTCTTGGATGCCGACCTTCCGGCGGAGCTTATTGAGTTGCTGGAGAAGATCATCCTTGAGCCATCTCCATTTAGCGACAACGGCAGTCTTCAAAATCTGCTCATGCTCACAGCTGCTAAGGCCGACAAAGGCCGACTCATGGACTACATCCAGCGACTGTCAGAGTTTAACGCAGACGAGATTGCAAACATGTGCATCGATCAAGGGTTGTTTGAAGAAGCTTTCGAGATTTACAACAAGGTCGACAACCATGTCGCTGCCACCAGTGTTCTTGTCGACCATGTCGTCAGCATTGATCGGGCACAAGATTATGCTGAACGTGTCGAGCTGCCAGAAGTATGGAGCAAGGTTGCAAAAGCACAACTGGATGGTCTCCGGGTGAGTGATTCGATAGAATCCTACATCAAAGCGCAGGATCCCAGCAATTACAGCGAAGTTATCGAATCAGCGACTCATGCAGGTAAGGACGAAGACCTCGTCAAATACCTTAGGATGGCTAGAAAGACACAGCGCGAACCGGCCATCGATACGGCTTTGGCTTTCTGCCACGCCAGACTCGACCAACTGCCCGAGCTTGAAGAATTCCTGCGTTCGACAAATGTCGCAGATGTGGAGGCATCTGGCGACAAAGCATACGAAGAGGGACTTTTCGAAGCAGCCAAAATATTCTTCACCAGTATCTCAAATTGGGCGAAACTTGCAACTACACTTGTTCACCTCGAAGATTACCAAGCAGCGGTGGAATGCGCCCGGCGAGCCAACAGCGTCAAAGTATGGAAGCAGGTCAACGAAGCTTGCATTGCCAAGAAAGAATTCCGACTTGCACAAATCTGTGGTCTGAACTTGATTGTGCATGCGGAGGAGCTGCAAGATCTTGTGCGACAGTATGAGAAGGAAGGCTTTTCTGAAGAGCTCATCTCCTTACTTGAAGCTGGCCTGGGTCTGGAGCGGGCTCACATGGGCATGTTCACCGAGCTCGGTCTGGCTCTGTCAAAATACCATCCGGAGAGAACAATGGAGCATCTCAAGTTGTTCTGGGGCCGGATCAACATTCCGAAGATGATCCGTGGTTGCGAGGATGCGCATCTTTGGCCAGAACTGGTCTTCCTCTACTGCCATTACGATGAGTGGGACAATGCTGCGTTGGCCATGATGGAGCGAGCGGCCGATGCGTGGGAGCACCATTCGTTCAAGGACATCATCGTCAAAGTCGCCAACCTGGAAATCTACTATCGTGCCTTGAATCACTACCTGCAAGAAGAGCCACTCTTGCTTACGGATCTTTTACAAGCCCTCACACCACGAATCGACGTCAATCGCGTGGTTCGAATGTTCGAGAAGTCCGATAATATCCCCATCATCAAGCCGTTCTTGCTCAGTGTGCAGGGGCAGAACAAGAGAGCAGTGAACAATGCCATCAACGACCTCTTGATCGAAGAAGAGGACCACAAGACCTTGAAGGACTCGGTTGAGAGCTACGACAATTACGACCCTGTTGATCTTGCTCAAAGGCTGGAGAAGCACGAGCTTGTTTTCTTCAGACAGACTGCTGCCCAAATTTATCGCAGGAACAAGAGATGGGAGAAGTCAGTGTCACTCTCGAAGCAGGACAAACTATTCAAAGATGCGATCGAAACTTCGGCTATCTCAGGGAAACGCGAGGTGGTCGAAGATCTGTTGAGATACGTAAGTTGTCATTTACCCAGTTCTCTCTATTCCTCACTTACATAACCTAGTTCGTCGATATTGGCAGCCGAGAATGCTACGTGGGCATGCTCTATGCCTGCTACGACCTCATTCCTCTCCACACCGTCATGGACATATCCTGGCGCCACGGGCTCAACGACTTTACCATGCCTTTCATGATCTGCTACCTCAGCCAACAAGCTTCAACCATTGACCAGTTGAAGAAAGACAACGAAGAGCGGAAAGCTCGAGAAGCGAGCCAGCAGAAAGAAGACCAGACGCCCATCCTGGGGGGTTCGAGATTGATGTTGACTCAAGGACCGGCCACCAGTGCACCCAGTCCAGGATCATTTGGGCAGCCCAATGGCATCACGCCGCAGCCTACAGGGTTTCCCACAGCCTTTTAGGTGGCTGGGAGGAGGGGTGGCTGATTGAGGAGCGAAGAAGTCGAAGTGCTGGGTCTGTCATAGAGAGGGATCGACACGAGAGACTTTGGTGCGTAATGCAAAATTCTTCCCAGGGTCAAGTAGGGATACCCAAGCGTGAGGATTTGAGAAAGACGGAAGGGGTGTGGTATGTGCATGGCTTGATGGCGGCCGAGAAGCTAGAGGAATTGACGTGTCTCTAGCTGAGTTACAATAGCTGCCACCTTCTCCAATTGTGTTCTAGATTCAGCGAGCAGCGAGCAGCGAGGAATGGTGAGCAATACGTTCAAAGAATATTCTCCTGTTGTCTGGTTGTATTGATTTGTGGCTGACGCCTTCGAAGTTGACTTAAAAGGTTTCTCTATCAGATGATTCTCTAGCCCACTAGGTGGAAGGGAGCGCAATTGTTTTCAGCGAAAAAGATCCACCAGCTATTGGCAGGACATCCATCCACTCTAACCACCATCTAGACTTGCTTATCTGCGATCCCTTCAGTCCGCTAAGTTAGCGGAATCACACCCAACCATCACCCATGACCCACTGCTCTCCAAACTCCCGACTCCCAACTCCCAACTGTCGTCCTCGATCCATCATCCATCACCCACAACCCAACTTCCTTCAACCCTCCACTACCCACATTCCACCTCTACACTAACCAAATTCCCGAAGCCAAGCACCCCGGAAGAAGTGTAAGTCAGACCTCACACTCCGCGAACTAGTCCAGTTCCTGAGCTCTTTGAATGAAGCCGAGACTGCTTGAGGCAAAAACGGAGAGGCGTGGCCTCTCACTCATGGTAACCCAGCTCACCATACTTCCCAACCCCCCACCTCACCATCATCCCATCTATCCAAATCTCTGAAGCCAAGCCCCCAGGGGTAAGGGGAAGTCGGAGTTCATATTCGCCGAAATAGTTCGGCTCCTGGGCCGTCTTGGTGAAGCCGAGACTGATGAAGAGGGAGAGGGAGGGGGTGTTTGAGGTGGATATTTTGGCTGTGAGTGATAGTGAAGCTGTGGTAGAGGGGGATTCGGGTGGGTTGGGAGTGGTGGTGCTGGTGGGTGAGGACTTTGGATTTGAGACGGATTTGGATCTGAGGAATTCGCTCACGACGGCAGCTTGATGCGTGTGGATGTAAGAGAGGAAGGTGACGAGGGCGGCGCGGCCGTAGCCCTTTCGTTGGGATGAGGGGTCCGCGATCATGATTTCGAGCTCGCCTGTTACGTCTGCGTCTTCGTTGGCATTCGGTCGGTTGGCGTGAGCGTCAGCGTCGCTTTTTTTGGCATCAGGATCAGGGTTGATGTCAGCGTTGGTGGTGGAGAGGGAGAGGAAAAGATTCACATCGCCGATCATTTGACTGGCTGTGTCGTGGATCTCTGGTCGGATATGGGAGAGAACTTTTTGATCGGCTGGGGTTGGCAAAGGTTGGCAGATGATGAATGTCAATTTGTCGGCATCTTTGCGCCAGGATGCTTGCATGGCGTATTCTTGAGCGATAGTCAAGGGTTCGGAAGCTGTTGCTTCTTGGATGGCCTATGCATGTATGTCAGTTGCAGCGCTTGTTGTGGGAGATGAAAAGGAGTCGCCCTAACTTACAGGGTCTTCCATCCATTTGTGATACTGTGGGACATGGTGCTTAATGTAAGGTACAAGGAGGACCGATGGTGTGGATATTGCTGCCAATGAATTAATGGTGTATGATGATTCTGACAGACATTTTACTCACCGGTGTGCTCGTTGATGAACATGATACAGTTCGGTCTTGACAAAAAGCATTTTATGTCATAAAGGAGTCAAGTCAACAGGTTGTGCTAGGTCCCAGTGGCGGCGAAACTTTGTTCCGCTGACGCTTGGAGGTATCAAGGGGTTTACCGAACGAGTGTTTGTTCGGTGACCATCATGGCCAGCTTCTCAAAATTGACTTTCTCTGTGGCTTCATTCCGAATCATCTCATCTCATGCCATCATTGTCTATCTCGTCATGTATGTCAATTTTGACGAGCTCGACGTCGAGCGTTTCAGTATCCAGGAGCACAATTTGACCTGTCTCGTGAAATTTGGGTATCGCAACAATGCGTACCTGTTGGCCCGCAGGACCTTCAATGACGGTTGTATCGAATCTGGGTTGGTTGCCAATAAAGTAGACATGCGGGCATTCCTCGATCACGAATTGATCTTTCTCCTGAAATGGATAGCACCCTATGAATGGCTGCGTTAGAGAGATCCCTTACTCGAAAACCCAGAGGTCCACTTACACAAAGTGTCCGGCGCAGTAGGAGCGCCACACCGCCATCTCAAGATGCTTTCCATCACTTCGAGTCTGCCGTCTGACCCTGTCCCTCCTGGACCACCAAAATTGATGTACTTGAGAATATCGTCCACCGGCTGGCCACTATTGCCCATCAACCGCCATCCTTCCACATCGCCATCCCAAGGGTTCGTGACGCTATCAAACCAACCTGGCTCGAGACCCTCTTCAATGCTCATATGCTGGGATGCGTATGCTCGAGAATGAGGAAACATAGCCTGATGGATGCATTGTTGCGGCAAAGTGGCGTTGGCAGGGTCATGCTCTCCGGGCATGATTGTGATCGGTATGCTAGGCAGAAGCTCGGATAGAAATTGATCAAGATGTGCAGTTGGTGTAGGATTGTAGGCCGTAGAGTCGTATCCATACTTCTTCTGCGTGGCCTTCCTTGTGCCAGTGTCCATTGCATCTGGCGGCGGGGCTGTGGTCACATCTGAAGAGACCGAGTTACCAGCAATGATCAAGCGGCAAAGTTTTATTGCGGAAACCTGGTCCTCCATTCCAAGCGCTTCTCCAAGAAGATATTCGCTTAGCAAAGAGAGGCTCAAAGTATCTGCTTCTGTCCCAGAAATGCCCAACCCGCTGACGAGAACGATCTTCTTTGCTTCCATGTCGTGGTCAAAATTCGTTTTACCCTGTACAGCTGACTGACCTTCATCGCGTTCCCATCGTTGTGGCTGACGTGGAAGATCGGCAACGTGAAGGTCTAACACCTCAAACTCTCCATCCGCGTTCTCTGTTCCTAAAACAGCAACGATAACACCAGTTACCAGCAGATTCGTCCTAAGCATTGCACCGGCTAGTCGCAAGCGGCCTGACTCGTCCTCGAGCATGACTTGCACGTCGTCTGCTGTAGAATAGTAAGTCTGTCGCGGTGGAGGTCCAGCAATCCAATGCTCTCTGGACATATCATCGAGGATGTTTGGCTTCATTGGCAAGTCCATATAGATAGTTCCGGCAACCCAGCATAATTGACCCTGTCGAACATCAAGCACTCTCTCCACCTTCTGCGCATTTTCTCCCGCAATCTCGAAATCTTCCCATGCATCAGTTGCTGCTTCTTCCACGGATGGCTTGAGTTTTGCTAGTCTTAAGAAGTACAGATCGGCAAATTGTTGCATGTAGTGTTTGTGCTCTCCTTTCGGGAGAACAAATGAATGCAGGGGATTGTATGCAGATGGTAAGCGCTCTATTGTTGGAAAGGTCTCGTCGTTGCTCCACTTCTTCAGCAGGTGTTCTGGGTCTGCCATCTTGGATGCCGAGCTGCTTTCAGTAGCAATGAGAGCTGTTGTTGAAGACATTCATCCTCACATTCGGTGTCCTGCTTTGCACACCATGATAGACAACGCGAGACCGACGCGACAGGCGCGCTTACCTGTTTGGGCTTAATTGTCTTGGCGCTCTCCTCCTCGGATGTACCAATAAGGCTGTACAGAGCATCTGGCAATCTGCTTGACATCTTACTTCCAGACGAAGGGCCCCTGCATACTTACATGCGACATGTCACCAGCTTCAGGTCGAGCCAGAGGGACTTCCAAGGCTGTTGTTCGCTTCCTAACAATGAGACGCACTTTCACCTCCGATTGCTGACATAACCCGGGACGAACCTCGCTTCTCCGCCTCTTCGATTTCAAGCGGCGATGTTAATCAATGGACGAAGAGCATTGCGCCGGAACTTTCATCGTCTTCATCCCTCCCTGTGACCGCTGTACTCAGTATCACGTTCACCGCCCTCCTTAGCCAACAGATATTGTCCTTCATGTCTCCACCACCACCTCTCCATACTCCACTTTGCGAGCTACTGGGCATCAAATATCCCATACTGTTGGCCGGCATGGCGCGGACGTCTGGCGGACCCCTCGCTGCTGCTGTATCCAATGCCGGCGGAATGGGCTGTATAGGTGGGCTAGGCTATACGCCTGCCCAATTACAAGAAGTTCGCTTCCTTACCGGCGTCGGAGACACCAATTATTAAAGGACCTCCAGATAATCGACGAACTCAAGTCAAACCTGACAGATCAGTCCCTCTCCTTCGGCGTCGACCTTGCCCTCCCCCAAGTTGGCGGCTCAGCCCGGAAGACCAACCACGACTACACCCACGGCCAACTAGACGAGCTCATCGAAGTCACAATCAAGAACGGCGCGAAGCTTTTTGTCAGCGCCGTTGGTGTGCCACCAGCTCGAACAATCAAGCGTCTTCACGAAGCAGGCATTCTCATCATGAATATGGTTGGTGCGCCCAAACATGCGGAGAAGGCTCTGAGAGCGGGGGTGGATATTGTTTGCGCGCAAGGCGGTGAAGGCGGTGGCCATACCGGAGATATTGCGAATAGTATCTTGATTCCTGCGGTTGTTGATGTGGCGCGGAAATACAAGAGTCCTTTGATCGGGAAGCCGGCAATGGTGGTTGCGGCTGGTGGGATCTACGACGGCAGGAGTCTGGCTAGTAGTCTGATGCAGGGTGCAGTAGGGGTTTGGGTCGGAACGAGGTTTGTGGCTGCAGAGGAGAGTGGAGCTTCCATGTTGCACAAGGAGTCCGTTGTTAGTGCAGACTTTGACGATACAATACGGACATTGGTGGTTTCTGGGCGGCCGCTGAGGGTGAGGATGAACGATTATGTCAAAGGTTGGGAGGAGAAACCAGAGAACATCAAGGAATTGACGGATAAGGGTGTTGTGCCAATGATGAAGGATATGGAGGACGAGAAGGACGTCGATATGCCATTTCTGATGGGACAGGTAGCTGCCATCATCAAAGATATCAAGCCCGCGAGGGTTATTGTAGAGGACATGGTAAGGGAGGCGGTCGAAATGATCAAGCTAGGTCAAAGTTATATTTCGCTGAGCGCGAAGAGTAAGCTTTGAAGAATCGTATCTACAACAGGACTTTGATTCGTTGCGCACAGGGGTATGATTACAGTCGGTACTCATAGGGCATGCTCTCCTGGAAAGCCTGCCACATCGCTGTGCCATAGAGTAGCGCACACGACAGTCAATATCTCAGTAAATATGGGAGTCAATGCTTGATACCGTTGACGTTGACCTTGCTGCCATTCGGTTTCCCCTCAGACATTGCTGGCGGAGGCACAGGTCCAAATACAGGCTTGGAGAGTTCGGCGGCAAGTTCTTCTTCCCCTTCAAAGCTGCCTTCTTCGTCCTCTTCTTCGTCTTCGTATTCGTCCTCGTAATCACTTTCCGTGCCTTCATCATCGATTTCTGGTGGGATGTCTTGTGATGTGCCTCGACCCTGCTCTCGCATGCTCTGAATAATCGATCGCATCTGGGTTTCCTTTTTGTGCAGCTTCTCTAACTCGTCCTTGTCCCTCGTTCGGTCTTCGGCCATTTCAAGGATATTGCGGTTCGTCTGGTCGTGCTTGCGCGTCAGGGTCAGGTTTTCTTTCTCAAGCCGCTTAGTCTTCTTCGACATCTCTTCCATCTCCTTACGGAAAGTGAGGAATAGCTCATTGCTGTTATTGAGTGTATCTTCGACCTGCTGTATGTGAGTGAGAAGGCTCAGCAGTGTTTGTGACAACAGCGAAAATCATGAAGGGCTCTCATACCTGCTTGAATTTCTCCACGTATATGTTGAGCTGACTACGCAGTTCAGATTCAGTATGTGAGAACGTGGAGACCTGGGCAGTGAGTGTCCGACATCGAGTGGCTTCAGCATCTGCCCTCTTTCGCTCGACCTCGTGTTTGGCCCCCAGATTGGCTATCTCGGCGTCTTTATGGCGAAGCATTGATTTGAAGTGTAGTTCCCGCAAATCCATCTGATTGGCGAGTACCTTGCAACGGATCTTGAATCTGGACTGTATGAGCATCTACAGCCCGATTAGGTCGGGGAGACGTACAGCTCATCCAGCTCTGTGTTGAGGTTCTCGCTTTGCGAACCACCTTTTGCATTCATTACATCCTGGACGTCAAAGAGTAGTGAGTCAAGCCGTTCATTCACTAGACCACGTGCTCTTTTCTCCGTGTCATCTAGCCGTTTGTTCTCATCCTGGGTAGCCTGCGTCAGCCCAATTCTGCATCACCATCCTAGAAGCATACGAGCGAACCTTGACTTTTTTATTCTCTTTGGTCAACTCCCGACAGAGCTTCTCTAGCTTGTCCTTCATCGTTGCGGTTTTATTAAACTCGGACTTTGCCTTGTCTTGATCTTTTTGAAGCTGATCTGCCCGCTTCTTGCTTTTGGCATAATCCCGATCCAGCTTCTTCATATCAGCCAGCAGCTCTGTGTATTTCTTTTGCACGGTGTCGAGTCGGGTCAAAGGAGACTCGATGTTATTGAGCAATTGGTTGAGATCTCTGGTTGCTTTCTTGACCTCACGTTCTGTAACGGGCGACCAACAGTCAGCACACTCACAGACTGGGCGTAAAATGCTTCGAGGCAGACATGTTTCTTGGACGGGCCATCCACCTACCTATCTCCGCCTCCTGATCTTTTTCTCCAGCCGCATCTTGCTCCAGCTGAGAGATTTTTGCTGCCAACAACTTTGAAGTTTCATCAGCTCCAATCTTCTCCTTTTTTCCTTTCCCCTTCTTTTGAGATGCCGGCGCTGGTAGTGGTGGCAGCATCGGGTCCAGCGTACCAGCATGTCCATTTGTCAAATTGGACGATGCAGTGGTGGCAGAAGACATGACTTTAGTTTCTGTAGAACTAGCTAGGTGCTTTTTGGGCAAGTGACTGTACGGTCAATGGGCCAAATGCGCCTCTCAAGGTTGTGTTGGCGAGTCGTCAACCCAGCCGTAATCGAGGAGAGAGGGGAGTAGAGTCTCGTTTAGACGTGCGGCGTAAGATGGCGAGATGATTCCTGGCTCCTGAGTAAGTTTGCGAGATTACATCTCAACCTCTGACTGTTTCTAGCTCTGAGGCCTCTGGTATAGAAGTTCGAGTGCCTCGTGGTAAGAATGAATTGCTCAAGAGGTGTGGATCGACTAGAGCTGCGCCTGCGGGTAGATGATGATCTTGCATCACAAGCCTGCATACCTTTTTAATACAACCCATCTCAGCAACTCTTGAATATAGCTTTATCTGCATACCTTAAAGGTGGAGTTCGTTCTCGTTGAACAAAGTCGTTTTGCCATCTCGAATTGTATTAGAATTTACAGATTTCGTGCGAGAGGTCAACTCCATTCCGCGCAACTCGAGTCGAAAGCCACAGCTGAAGAAGGCCATTATTCTAGAGACGCACGCGGTCCCCCATTCGGAACCAGCATAACTCGAGCTGGCAGATCGTGCCCGGTCTCCAATCCCTTGCACCTGTCAGCTCTCCTGCCACGCTTGAGTCTTTCACCATCGAACTTCGAAAGCAGTTGAACAGGCCGGGAGGTCATGATCGGTCATGCCTCTCGCTCTGCGCTTAACACTTCACGATCAATCCCGAGGTATGACAAGGTTGGGAAAAGGGCCCTGGTTGTTTTCAGGAACTATGCTACGTTTACGGACACGAACAAGTTTCCGAAGACTGGAGAGGTGATCAACGGCTTTACCTTGGAGAAGATCAAGAACGTGCCTGAATTGCATCTTACGGCTCTGCAACTGCAGCACGACAAGACAGGCGCTCAATATCTTCATGTAGCCAGGGAAGATAAAAACAACGTGTTCGCCATCAATTTCAAGACGAATCCCAACGATGACACGGGGCTCCCTCATATATTGGAGCACGTCACGCTCTGTGGTAGTGAGAACTATCCAGTCCGTGATCCTTTTTTCAAGATGATGCCGAGATCACTAGCCAACTTTATGAATGCCTTTACCTCCGCTGATTACACCTCCTACCCATTCTCTACTACAAACAAGCAGGACTATCGCAATCTATCTTCTGTGTATCTTGACTCCTCACTCAGGCCATTGTTAAAGAAAACAGATTTTCTGCAGGAAGGATGGCGATTGGGACCGGAAGATCCCCGAGCAGTATCGTCTCGCGACGACATTTTGTTCAAGGGGGTCGTGTACAACGAGATGAAAGGACAGATGTCTGATGCGAGCTACTTATACTATGTCCGTTTCCGGGATCATCTTTTCCCTGCTATACACAACTCAGGTGGAGACCCCGACAAGATGATTGACCTTACTTATGAAGAGCTTGTGAAGTTTTCCCGCGAGCATTACCATCCCAGTAACGCGAGGTTCTTCTCGTACGGCGACCTCGACCTTTGTGAACAACTCAAGCTAGTGGACTGCAGCTTGCAAGGCTTCGAGAAGCGAGAGGTAGATAAGGAAATCAGACTTCCTCGAGATTTAATTGAAGGTCCAATTCATGTGACGATCCCTGGCCCTCTTGATCCGATGCAAGGACCTGACCGACAGAGCAAATCATCCGTGTCTTGGCTTGTTTGCGAGACCTCTGATATCCTTGAGACTTTTTCTGTCAGCGTTTTGTCCTCATTATTGATGAGCGGGTATGGCTCGCCCTTATATCAAGGGTTGATTGAAGGTGGGATGGGATCGAACTTTAGCCCAAACACTGGTTTTGATAGTTCTAGTCGAATCGGGATCTATTCCATTGGCCTGGATGGTATGAAGAAAGAAGACGTGCCACGATTGAAGGACACAGTTCATCAGATTCTGCATGAAAAGGCTCACGAAGCTTTCTTACCACACAAAGTTGATGGTTACATGCACCAACTTGAGATTGCACTGAAGCATAAGACTGCATCTTTTGGGATGGGTTTGATGGACAAGGTTCTGCCGTCATGGTTCAATGGAGTAGATCCGATGGAAAGTTTGAAATGGAACGATGTCGTTGATGCGTTCAAAGAGAAGCTGAAGCAGCCAGACTATCTTACTGGTCTGGTCCACAAATACTTCGGGAACGACAAATGTCTTGTCTTTACAATGGATCCTCTTGAGTCGTTCAATAAGGATACCGAAGCTCGAGAGGCCGCTCGAAGAGAGAGTGTACTGTCACGATTGGAAACCAAGGCGCAAAGTTCCGATCAAGCCCTGCAAGAATTGCAGAAGCAGGAACTGGATCTACTAAACGAACAAGAAAATATGAAAGATGCCAATCTGGATACATTGCCCAGTCTTCACGTTCAGGACATTCAAAGAGAGAAGGAGAGGAAGCCAGTTTATCACCGAGATCTTGGTAACTCTAAGTCGTTATGGAGGGCGACTGAAACTAATGGAATTACCTACTTTCAAGCTAAACACGAACTGGACGGGTTGCCAGACGACCTACGGCTACTATTCCCTCTGTTCACCGAATCACTGATGCGCTTAGGCACGAAAGATAAGTCTGTTGGAGACGTTGAAGCGGAGATATTGCTCAAAACGGGCGGTATTTCAATCTCACCGTATGTTAGGCCTGATCCGACGGACATTGAGAGATACGCGGAGGGCCTTACCTTCAGCAGCTATGCGCTTGACAGGAACGTGCCAGCAATGCTCGATCTGCTTCGGACTCTTATTTGCGATATCGATTTCTCAAGTCCTCAAGCTGTGGCAGCAATTCAAGAACTTCTTGAATCTAGAGTTTCTGGTGCACTTGACTCCGTTGCAGAGGCTGGACATCATGTCGCTGTTTCAATTGCGTCTGCGGCTTTGTCTCGAAGAGGTGACGTGCAGGAGCAACTTTCTGGCCTGACGCAAATCGAGGCATGCGCACAGTTGCTACGCGAGGCGCGTGCCAGACCAGAAAGCTTGCGAATGGTCGTTGAGAAGTTGAAAATGATTCAGAGACTAGCGATCTCGAACTCCTCGCGTCTCTCATTCCGTGTGGTCTGTGAACGCGAGGTGGCGCCCGAAAATGCTCGTCTCCTTAACGGTTTCAAAAGCAGTCTTCCTGACCAGCAAGAAATCCCTCAACCTGACCCAACTGTACCCAGATCTTCACATTCAAGAAAAACGTTCTTCAACCTACCATACCAAGTTTCATATTCTGGTACCTGTCTACAGACCGTTCCCTATGCTTCACCGTCCAAAGCAGCTTTGACAGTACTTGGCCAGCTTCTCACCCACAATTATATGCACCCGAATGTTCGCGAAAAGGGTGGTGCATACGGTGCGTCTGCTAGCGCCAGTCCAATCAGCGGTCTCTTCTCGATGACTTCATATCGAGACCCGAATCCTCGCAACACGATGCAGGTCATTCAAAACGCAGGCAAATTTGCCCGAGAGAAAGATTGGACTGCTCGAGAACTAGAAGAAGGCAAATTAGGTGTCTTTCAGCAGATTGATGCTCCCACGAGCGTGCAAAGTGATGGATCAAAGGAGTTCATGTACGGTATCACAGAAGACATGGATCAAAAAATGAGGGAGAGGCTACTCGACGTAACGAGAGAAGACATACAAGAGGCTGCTCGGCGATATCTGATTGACTTGCCGCCTGATCAGCACGCGGTTTGCGTACTTGGCGAGAAGAAAGATTGGGTCAGCGACGACTGGGAGGTGAAACATTTACGCATGATGGAATGATGACGAATGCCACACTTACTGAACACGCTGTCCTCCTTGCAAGCCTGAGAGCTTTATCAAGCACCACGCTGAGAGCTATCGAGACCATGCGAGCCTTCCCAATCAGGATTTATAGGCGCATAGAAATTGGCGCTGCTCTGGCAACGCCTCTTACTGATGAGATCATGCGAGCTAGCATCTCAGAAGCCGAGATGGCCAGGGCAGACTCGACAACCAGGTGAGCGGCGGACGGTCGGTTGATTCGGGCCACGAAAGCCATTGGAAGAGAGGACTGCTTTCCAACCCCCCCCCGGGGTAGCCCGAATTTGGAGCATTCCAATCAGGCCAATTCATTCCGCTCCCATCAGTTCCTGTCTACCTTTGTGCTTCTGCCTCGTAGCGCAACTCTCCTTTCTGATTCATATCACAGCACATGAATTCTCCCACCTAGCGCTACTCAGAACAGAGCACAACGTCTACAGCCGCCCCTCTCCCATGGTTGTCAGATCACAAGTACGTTGCCCTTGAAGGGCAACAATGCGCGAGATCATACGTTCTCTGAGCCTCCCCTATGCAGCCTTGGTCCTTGTGGGCAACGATTGCTAGGATGGTGACAAGACGGCCTCCTCCCTATTTCAGACCTGCTTCGATGCAAGATCAGGTTGGAGCGGACTAAAGGTGAGAGGACATCCCTAAAAGAGATAGGCGGGCTGCTATCAAAACCCTCGCATTTCGTTGTGAAAGGCCAGCTTAGGCAAATCTCTTTGTTTACATATACTGTATTTTTACTCTCGAAATCCCTTCGCTGTGCTTTCGCACCTAGTCAATTGTCGACCACATTCCCAGAAGACCACCAGTGACTAAAGTCCACCATAGATTCCATGCAGCATTGCTCGGCCACCACCCCTTACTTCTCATCAACGTCAGTGCTGTTCGAGATCTGCTCATACTTTTTATAGTTCTCCTCGTACGCCTTGATCTTCCCCATAATCGCCTGATACGCGTCACGTCCCACCACACCTCTCAACGGCGGGTCCTTCATCACTCGCAAACTCACACATCGCCTTCGCCGCCTTCTGCGGATTGCCCACTTGCGCCCCATTCCTCTTGCCCATCGTTTCCTTCGCATTCAGATGATCATACGCCGGGTGCCTTGGCTCCGCAAAGGTCCTGCTCCGCCCCGCCCAATCTGTTCAGAACCCATCCGGCTCAATACACGTAAGCTTCATCCCCCACTCGGGTTTCAATTCGTTCGAAAGAGCTTCCGTGAACCCTTCAACCGCCCACTTGGACGCACACTAGATACTGAACAACGGCACACCCCGCTGCCCGCCAATCTAAGTGACCTGCTGAATCAATCCGCCGCTGGGCTTCTGCTCCTCACGCATCACCCGTAAAGCCTCGCGCGTGACGTCCATGAGCCCGAAGAAATCAACCTCCATCTGCTGCCTGGTTTGCTGGTCGGAGAGCTCCTTGATGAATGAGTGTATGAAGAGAAGAAGCTATCTACGCAAACTAGCAAGGAAGAAGGAAATAGGCCTGTGCTGAGTAAGCCGCCAAGGAGGACCTATAACACACCCCCACGAGTGCAGCGGCGGAGACGAAGCCTGCTGTCGCCTCAAATAGGCAATGATATAGAAAACCATGGTGTTGAGGCCTCTGCCCACTCATTCCCCCTTCTCACTGTCCATATCCGCGCCTTTGCCTCCTCGAAATGGCCCAATCAGGGCTCTCCAAAGGCCATATTTATCTGCTTTTAAGGCCTTGGTCAGTCCATCGGCCTTCTGCCTGTCTGTGGGCACGTATTCCATCGAAATAGTCCCATCCTCAATGGCCTTCTGTACGAACTGATATCGAACGTTGATATGTCTTGTCCATCTATTCCATCCCGTCTTTTTAGTCAATGTTATGACTTCTTGATTATTCACCCAAATGAGGACAGAGCTTGACTCTGCAATGCTCTAAATTTTCTGTATATGAGGGCCTATTCATGTAGTATCTTGAGTAGCTGTTGATGCAGTTATATACTCTGCCTTATAAGTAGACAGAGTAATCATTGATTATCTTTTCGTAAATTAATGAATAGAGCTATTATTTAATATAAAAATAACGTCTGTCGTCGATTTCGCAGAGCTCTCTTCTGCTCAATTCGCGTTAGAATAGTCTTGCAGAGAATCACTGTCTTGATATATCAGATCTTTATTAACAGTGTCTCTTAAATAGCGTAAAACGTGTTTAAGAGTAATTTAGATTGTTTCTGAGAATTTTGTTATCACGCTTATAAGACGGCTTGTAATGTGAGCTATATTAGAGCGCGAAATAACAACTAGTTATTATATTTTGTTTATAAGTCTTCTAAAGTTCTTTATTTAAATAGAAATATTAACGAGCTTAATCTTTAAATCTATCTTTATAAGAATAGACTTTGACTTAACATCTTATAGTCCTGCATTCTGCAGAAGATGAATTGTGAATTTTACTTGCGTTAAATAAATAGTCTGCTTTTCACGTGTGATTTCTATATCTAAATAGATCTTATAGACGTCAATATTCTTTATTTTAAATCGACTTAATATAATCTCTTTAAGCTAATAAATATCTTGATTATCACTATCTATAATAATATAATTATTAACATGAGAGGAGATGAAGATAACATTATTTAACGAGCGCCGAGAATAGAGGACTGAGTTGTATGAAGCCTGCGAATAATTTAGATCTCGCAGAAAGATGATCTAAATCTTATATTAAATAGCTGAAGACGTTCGAAGATTATATAAAGCCTTTTTTAATTTGCAAATCTTATTCTTTTATCTATATTTAACAGGCAATTCGATAAAAACGTTATTCTTAATCTCCTCATTCAAGAAGACGGCGACAGCGTTCATCTGTTAAATATTTCAGCTATTTTCTGCGATTAGAGTAAAGAGAATTCGCGTTATTTAAGCTTTGACAATTAAGACTGTTAATTCGTCGAAATTAATATTCTCATCTTTCTGCTTAAATCCGCGAACCACCCATCAAGTCTTTTATATTTTGAGCCCGATTTCCTGCTCTTTTTCTGTAAATACTCATCTATCTAATAATATATTACTGTTCTTGAGTATAGAATTGACGTCAATAACTGATCAGATCTTATTCTCTTTAAAGATCTTGATTTGAATATTTATAATCTTACATTATATCCTTAATTTAAGATCACTTCGAGCTTTATTAAAGGATTTTAAATAACAATTTAATAACCTCTTTAAAATACGCATAAAGGCCGCTATAAAGAACGTATTCATGTTATTAGATACTCAGTCAGATCTAAGTAAATTTAGAGCATTTTAAGTCATTTCTAATATCTCTGTCTCTTCTTATTTAGTATGATATCTCTCCTCTTTAATTTCGACTATTTCGGAGAAAGAAGAAGGCTTGTAGATCGAAATTTAAGACTGAATTTACTCTGAAATATCTTGATTAGCTGTAGAATTGTGTGGAGAATTAGACTCAGCTATTTCGCCTGACCTCAAATTCTGCTCGTTAAATTCGACATCTCAAATAGACGTTAATTTTCTACTTTTTGAATCCCATAAACAATAAATCTTCGTAAAATTGTAATCAACAAGCCTCATTTTCTATTCTCTTAAGAAGAGCTTATTATAACTGTTTACGTG
>JAABUK010004525.1_pt1 | contig 22469 bp, 36 predicted proteins | sample 5559141 | NCBI WGS metagenome assembly JAABUK01 (sample SAMN10711869, study PRJNA513367) | rock metagenome | isolation source: Antarctica rocks | place: Antarctica: Victoria Land, Pudding Butte nord | collected 2016-01-03
ACATGTTTAACCCTGGATCTACGCTCTGCTTCTGGAAGCTTCCTACATTTGCCAACCCCACTGTGATGCTTATGCACCCTTTGCTGATGACCCACAGCAATGCTATGACTGACAGGCAACATAGATCTGGTCTCATTGTCAGCCAGCTTGGATGGACTGCCTGCTGGACTTGAGAGAGAGTCGCTGTCACTGCTCTGTGACTGCCGTGGCAGCGATCTAGACCTATGCCTCTTAGCTGCAAGTGGCATGTCATCCTCACTGCTGCTGCTGCCGTTGTGAGTAATGTCAATGGCCATGTTGGCAGCAGCCTGACCCCTGCTGTGCTGGGGATCACGTTGAGGCTGGGGATGCTCATTGGGTGATGATGAGTCAGAGTCCCCATCTGACCGTGATGAGTCACCACCTGCAGCCTGATCATCCACAAAGCGCCGCCCCCGATTGCCTGATCTGTTGCTGGTGCGCAGGTCTACTGCCTCAGAGCGCTTGGCTTCTGCGGATACACTGACTGGCAAATCAGGATCACTGGCCGCAGCTCCTGACCCTGTGACAAGCAAGGAAATGTGACGTGACCAATGCAACTGCTGTTTCTCAAGTATTGTGTGACAGACGTCACAAGCAAGTTGGCTAAGTTGTCTGACTGTGCAAGACAGCACCACTGTACAGCAGCTGTCTGCTCCACAAAAGAGTCTTCTCTGACATGCAAGGAACAGCAGCTTGATGCAGAATGAGATGCGAGGTCCCGTGTGTAGAGGGCTGAATGTGTAAGGACAATTCTTTTTTCTATATTTTCAAATATCAGAGTAACTTCATCCTCTGTACTAAATTTGCTAGGGTTTTTATTTATAAACAAAACTTTTTGCCATCAGAAAATGGCAAACACATGCAGTTTGTTCAGTCTATCAAGTGCATGAGGAGCACCTGTGAGGGCAGCTTGTTGCAGCCTGCGTTGGCGCAGCTTCTCAAATGCAGTGCCTGCAGCCGCCTTCTGGTGGCGCCTGCGCCCTCCCACTGCTGCGTCAAAGTGCCCTTTCGGCTGATACTTGCTCCTGTTCCTGCCGCAGGCAAGAGGCACCGATCAGCACTAAAACCAAAACAAACAGATACGAGTTTTACGGGTTTTAAAGTAAACTGTTGCTCATCAAAAAGAATGTTGACAGCACAGCACTACAGCTTGCAAGGCCAGGCCCCAACACATACATTATGGCAGGCAGCCACATCAATCTTGTGAAGCAAAGCATGCATGGCATGGTCAAACAGCTTGGCAAGGCACAGCAACGCATATCAAACTTCTTGCAATCTTCCCGGTGAGGTGTAATCTTCTGTGCCTACTTGTCAAAGGCAAAGGCACCCTGCTCCAGCTCTCGTGCCTCTTGCAGCAGCTCCCATTCCCTTTTGGACATGTTGGCAGGCCGCACAGCTGGCGCAGCGGCAGCAGCAGCCTCAGAGCCACTGCTGTCACCGCCCCTGCCCACATCATCCTCTTCATCCCACCTGCCCCTCCGCAGCTGCAAGCACAAGCACACCTCAGTGGTTTCACCAAAACAACTTGTTTTGCATTCTGTCTATTCTTTGTTCAGTCAGTCATTCAACCAGTGAGAGACACCTCATTGCACACATGTCTTCCTCAAGGTACATGTGTATACCAGCAGTACAGTCCTTTTGTCCAGTGTCAAACAGGGCTTGAGTGTGTGCAGCTCCGCACCATCACCAGGATCAGCACTCAATACACAGACAAAGGGGTCCCATATTGGAAACCAAACATTCAGCCACAGAGATGTATTGCACCTGACGCTCATCAGCATCGTCTGACACCTCAAAGTTGTCATCGCTGTCCACCCCAGCTGGCTGGTCTGCCGGCACTTGGGGGATCTGGTGGGTGGGGCCATCCGACTCCAGGTCTGTCCCTGGGCTGCTGTTGTGCCTTGTGGGCGATGGGGACAAGCCATGAGCCCAGTCATGATGCTGGCCCCTCGGGCTAATGCTGTGCGCTCTGTGGCTGTCTAGCATGTCAGGCTCACCCTGCCAATCCTGCATGTCACATCAGCATGTCATCTTGTTGATGTACCTTTCAGGTTGTGACACAGCAAGTTATCATGTCTCAGTGTACAGCATCCATCAGACAAATGTGACCACAAGGTGACAGCACCTCTGAGGTGGCTCATGTGAGCAGGGTGCAGGTTCAGTACAAGACTATGGCCAACTACGCTACATCCCTTGCACAGCACTGTTCCACAATGCCTGATGTGTTGGGCAAAGCCTACTCTGCCCACTGACATGTATGACGGCATGCATGTTGCACCAGTCTGTCTGTTTGCGTGTATGCCCTTGTAGTCAACAAGTTTATGTTTTGACTGCACAGAGTACGCACCATGGGTTGGTTGCCTGCTTCTTCATATGCGTCAAAGTCCATAGCAGCAACATCATCAGCCATGTGGCCACCCCTGGGGGCTGCCTGACGTCTTTGCTTTGGCCTCCTGACAATACCTGCCATATTCAACACCAAAGTCGGCTGTGATGCGGCAAGCAGATGACATGTCAGACTGAATACCAAAATTGCGCTTATTACTTTGCTGCAAGACTCGTGGCAGTCTATTGCAGCAGTCTGGCACATTGTGCATTCATTATCACATATGTGTGACTGCTGGCACATGATGCTGATGTCTGCTTCAGATAGTCTCCTATAAGAACAGAAAGTAAGCTTGAGGTGCTCAGTCATCAGGCATTCTATTAGTCAACAAAGCTGGTTGTGCCGCTTGAAAGCACAAGGCTCCAATGCAAAACACGGTCTCATAAGGTTTTGACAGCTGTAGTCACAATATGGTAAGAAGACAATTGAAGCAAGACCAAGATGTCATGCACACAGTGTCATGAATCAAGTCAAGTACTGATCGCAATCTTACCACCATCCCCGTCATCAGGGCGTGCTTTTGGCAGTGGGCCAAGCTCATTCATGAACTCAGCCTCGATGTCATACTCCCTCCCTCCACCATACTCAGGTGCAACTGCGCGAGCTCTCTGCTGTGGTCCATTGCTTTGCTGCCTGCGCCCTGCACAAGTGTGATCCTGACACTCAAACTTCTTCACATCACTACCAAGTCATCTTGAAGCAATCAATGCAGCAACCAAAGCAGTGAACAATGCAATGTTCTCTTGTCAGCCATAAACTGCTGTGCACACTCACTTGGATTAGTCCATTTGGGTAATGAAGATGTTCAATCTTGCATCACATGTGACTGTGGGTTTGGACACTGATGCACATGCTTCTTGTACAGCAGCTACTCCCAGACCTGGCTATTCGTTGATGATACTTTTGTGACATGGTAGCTGCTCCACACCTATGTCTCATGCTGACATACAGGGTGCAGCACTCAAAGGAAGGCCAAAGGAACCCACCTGGGTGTCTGCGATGTCGCAGGTCGTCACCAGTAGCATGTGAAGAAGGCTGTAAGCGGGCGTGCCCAACCGGTCTGCCTTGTCTTGGATTGTCAGCAAACTCAGCATCATCCACTGAGTTGGGAGCATCATACCCCAAGCCCAAGTTGGCGTACAAGCGGCTGACAGCAGTTTCACTGCAGTGCACAGTCTTTGTTGAGCAGCCTTGTCTGATGCCTTGACAGAGGCCCAGATCAACAGTCCTTGTCAAGTCTCACATGCTTTGTGGACACAACCCATGTGTGAGTGCCCATCTGCACTGACTGCATGACGACAAAGGCTTCAGCCAGCTTGACGAAGATCAAGGCAGAAATGCTGTGATATGGAGCCGATGCAGCTGTTCTGGTTTGGGAGACACCATGATGGTATGTGGTGGACTATGGTCTATCAGGCTAGGAGCTTGCCCTGTGTCATTGGGTGGCTTCCATGATTGTCTGTGCCGGTATGTGTGCCCAGAGCGGTGACGTGGCCTAGCAGTGGCATGCTGGGCCACTCTCGCTGAGCCAGCTGCAACAGTTTGTGGTCGGGAACGCTGTATTGGGAGTGCATGGTGATGCGGTGTATGGCGTGGTGGCAGCAGCTGAAAGTCATCTGCCAGCAAACAAAGCGGTCAGTCATACTTGCGCTGAGCAGGCAGGCACGCAGGCACGCAGGCAGGCAGGCACGCAGGCACGCAGGCAGGCAGGCAGGCAGGCAGGCAGGCAGGCAGGCAGGCAGGCAACACACAGAAGCCAAACGGGGTGCATGGATGTAACTGTACATTACAAGCCCATGTCCAAACTCAGTGATCAAAGTCAGCATGATGGCAAGAATGATGTGCTAGGAAACATAAGCATAAATGCACAAGAGGTGCATATGCTGTGGGGTGTATATATGCTTGGCTAGCCAGATTTGCCTGTTGCTCTTTGCTGCAAACGTCGCAGCTCTGAGAACAACTGCAAGTATCTGCATTGTACATACCATCAGCTTCCAGGCCATGTGGGTCTGGTCCAGGAGCAATATCTGATGGGGAAGGCAGTGACTGATGACCACCTGCAATCTCACCACCACTTCCCTGCAGCGTGAACAAGACTCAGCATCCATCCGTTCACAGACCATCAGATCCTGCGCAGCAATATATGTGAAAATGCTGTATTTTCAATACTTGGACTCTTTGCTGTAATTGATCTATATGACATGTATGTTTAAGGTGTCTGGTAGAAACACTTGAGAACATGCTGATGGAATCTGTGTTGCTTGACACGAGAGAGGTCAAGGTGAGTGTATTGGAATTGTTGCCTTCATAAGGCTCTTGTAGCAGATGAGATGTGAGCAACAGACAGTGTCAGATGGTCAGCATACCCTGGACATTGGCTGCTCATCACGCTCAGGGGATGGCAGGGGTGAAGGAATGGGTGCAGGGGGTGGTTGGGTGGGTAGCTTGCAGTGCTTGGGCCAGTGCTCCACAGCATGCTCAGCATCACTGCAGGAGTAAGCAGTCATCTTGGCAAAACTGCCTGCTCAAACGATGGTGTTCTTGCAGTCTTCAGCACATGTCTCTAGTAAAAGGCAGAGCGCATGTTGACTCTCAACCTTTCACTGTGCTGCTTGACAAACAAAGCAGAGTGTGTGTCAGGGTGCAAGTAGCTGCTATTTGCAAGGAAATCTGTTGTTTTGGTATTGTTACACCTCACGGGCACCCCCCGAGAAACTGCACAGAAGGGAAAGTATACCTTGGGCTGGTGCAAATTCTGAATGAGTCAGCTGTTGTGGTAACATGACCAGGATGTGCCTTGACAGAGCTCCATGCACCTGCCAGCCTTGCCTGCTGCTCTGCATCCAGACCCCACACTTGTAGCACCTCCAGCTCTGAAAGGCTCTTCAGCATGTCAATCATATGCTGCAAAGTTTCAGATGTAAACAGCACTGTCTGGCTGGCTTGCTGGTTTGAGGCTGAAGGCCAGTGCACTGCAGGCCCTAACTTCAGGCATGTGAGGTATGCCTGTGTTGAGATCTCCTCCTGATCAGCTGTGAGCTGAGTGAACAGCAGGCAGAGGTCCTCATTGGTCATGCCGGTGTGGTGAATGGAGAGCAGCCTCAAGGGGGCATCCTCAAACAGCATCGAAGTCTCCAGTAATTGCTCTGCAGAATGGCTCTTGGCCTCAGCATGTTGTGTGAGACTGAAGTCTGTGCAGTCTATGCATGCTGTGTATGCCAGGCACACAGACAAGCAACAGCAAGTCATGAGCAGATGACTGATTGGCATGAGCACATGACAGATTGGCATGTCGTGGGCTTTGGACGCTTACTGCAGGAGTTTAGCCTCAGCAAAGGGTTGTTGCTGATGTCCAGCCTCTGAAGCTGTTCTGTCGCAGGCCGCAGGTAGGCCAACCAACCAAGTGCATCTGCAGGCAGAAAACCTGTGACGAACACCAGCACATGTATGCAGGGATCTGCACCCCTTTGTTTCAGGTGACAGCTGACAGTACGCAAAGTACATGGAAGAGCATGGATACACATGCAGCTAAACTGGGCCACACAGACCTGATGGCAAACTGCAGCTGCTGAGGTCTAGATTGCGCAGCATGCAATGACTGCCCAAAGCCATCATCTCTGCTGCAAGCCTCCAGATAACAGCATGGTCCACCTGACTGACACGGTCAACATGATTACATCAGATTCTGATAGAATAATCAAGCTTGCATTAATTGTTAGCCATGGCAATCGCAACCAATTTGGTGTGACGGCGGTGATCATAGCTTGCATCATGCAGCATTTGCTCAACACAACTGCTCGTGCTCTGGCTCTTGTTACATCATGATTATGCTTGTTCACCTTGCACCCAGACAATCTCATGGTCAAGACAGGGACATATAGATCAGACCTGCAGATTGCAACAACGTAAGTAGCCGCTTCCCCTTACATCATTGCGTAGCATGTGATACTGCATAGCATGTGATACACCTACTTGTCCCTTCCTAGGCATGAAGATATGAGGCCTTGTAACTGCAAACCATCAAGTTGCATTTCTTCTGGCAGAGTCATGTCAAGACAGGCATGACCTGCAGCAACAGCTTTTTTGAAAAATCTCGTTCGCCGTGCTTGGGCCCACTCAGTATAGCTGCAATGCCTGAGTGGTTTGGGTGTAGCAGACCTGCTGAAGGTGCTGTGTGTTCATCGAGTCTCCACTTGGCATGCATGCCTGTTGGCAGCTTGAGCTTGTCGGTCAACCATACCATGTCAAGCTGCGACATGGGCCCTTGCTGTTGTGCGAACTTTTCGACCCATCTGTGGTTGCCGACGTCAGCCATCGTTGTTGTCGCAGGTAATTTTTAGGAAAGCTGATCTTAGGTCAAACTCGGGCTGATGGAGGTCTGAAGTACATTATCAGCTATTGATCCCGCTGGAAACAGCCTTGGATCTGCGTGGTCTGTGCGACTGAGCCACACGGCGCCCAACTCCTTAGCGTCGTGCTTAATTCCGAGGCTGGCTTCAAAATTGGTCAAAGTCAGCGCAAAGGCAATTGCGACTATATTGGGGTAGTAAATTGGCAAAATTTATTGCAATGCTTCCAGCTGGATCCGTCGCTTGTTCGTGAGCTAGTGCTAGTTGCGTTAGCATCGAAACAAAACGGGTGATCGCACTGCAGGTCCCGTGACCACATCGTAGTTGCGCATCAGCTCTACCTTACTGACTCGCTTCGTTTTGGTCTCTCTTGGCTGTGACCTAGAATTTGCCTCTGCAGAAGCACTAGGTTGACCGAAGGTGCGCTGTTGCTTTGCACAAGACGCAGGCTTGGGTTGCTTTAAGAGCTGACTGATTGCAAGTATTGCCCCCAGCCAGCCAGTCTGGCTGTTGCCGCACAATAGCCGGCGCCCTCAATCTACGAAGTAATCTGCAGGGTGCTGGTTGGGCCCATCAGCACACAAGTCAAAGCCCAGTAGGCTGCTCATTCTCAACCAGCAGCCATGGATGAGGTGTTGAAGTTGGTAAACAGGCTGCAGAGTGCCTGTACTTTGCTTGGTGATACTGCTGGCCAGAAAGACTCAGACCTGCCAGGGCTATGGGAGATGCTGCCCAGCATTGTTGTTATTGGAGGACAGGTAATTGCCCCCCCGTCGGCTGCTGCATCACAGGGACAATCTCTGGTGTCATTTGCGTCAATCAGCACAAACAAGCTTCTGATTGCTCAGTGCAATCTCCAACTTGAGACATAACACCTCCGCCACTTTTGTGCAGTGAACCTGTGCTGGCATACACAGCAAGAAGTAAGAGGATGTTCTTGTTTCCCCTCCATGTTGCACAGAAGCTTACATGGCATCTCTGTATGCAGAGTTCTGGCAAAAGTTCCGTGCTTGAGGCTGTGGTCGGCAAGGATTTTCTACCCCGTGGAACTGGTATTGTCACCAGGAGGCCTCTGGTGCTGCAGCTGGTGCATCTAGAGGGCGAAGATGAACGGGAATATGGAATGTTCCTGCATAGAGGCCAGGAGAAGATCTATGACTTCAGTAAGTGTACTATGTACTTTCAAGTCCTAGCAACTCTTGCTGTGAATGTCAGCAGCTCACAGAACCAGCTACACCTAGCTGAGCCTTACTCCTAGCCAGCAGCAACAACAGCAAGTGTCATAATCCTTGTACCCATAAACTGGTCAGCCCATGTCACAACTTTATCCCCTATATTGGTGGTGACTGACTGGCTGACTTGTGGTGTGCCCACAGATGCAATCATGGGGGAGATCGAGGCAGAGACCAAGAGGTATCTGCAGCAGCATGGGAAAGTGGTGTCAGCAGACCCAATCCAGCTGACAGTGTACTCCCCACTGGTGCCTAACCTGACGCTGGTAGATATGCCAGGTATATACAGCAACAGATTCACTAGCCCTTGACAACCAACACGATACGCTGCTTTCCAGCTGCTGCTTAGCATTGCATGGTCAGCAAGGAATGATCAGCGAGGCCTGGATGCTTTCTCTGGAGCCCTTGGGAGTGGACAGCGAAGCTCTTGACTGCTCCTGAAAAGTTCCAGCAGACATGAATAAGCGCTTGACTGCCTTAGCAGAGCATCAATCACAGGACGCTGTCACAAACCTTGTCTGTTATGTCGTGACAATGTGGTCATGATGTATAGGTCTCACCAAGGTCCCAATTGATGGGCAGCCCAAGAGCATTGTCAAGGACTTGGAAGAAATGGCCCGCACTTACATCAAGGTAAAGCAGCCTGTCAGCTCCAATTGACACACAAGTAGCACCTGTCATGGCAATGCCCAACCATCTGCTGTATATTACATCCTGCAAACAGCGTCTATTCATCACTCCTTGTCACATGCTCTGGTAGTGAGAACTTATTCAATGCATTGATGTTATTGGCTTTTACCTGTGCAGGGTGACAACGCTATCATCCTGGCTGTGACCCCAGCAAATGCTGATCTGGCAACATCAGATGCCTTGCATCTGGCCAGACAAGTAGACCCTGCTGGTGACAGGACCATAGGTATGTCATCCCCCTACGCTGCTGTTACCCCGGCGTGCTGTATTTGTATCATGTTACGTGTGTGATGCTGCACATCTTGCTTTGATTTGTGCTGTACACTGTGTCAAGTGTGTGCCAAAGTGACAGGGCTTCTGTGTAAGCAATGGTGCATGTGGTGCACAGATGTTGGTCTCTTTTGGTCAAGTCTGAATTCCATGACTTGTTTCAGGCATCTTACATCTTGTGAAGCAGACAGGCATGGCTGTTAGATTGGTCCCTGCTGCGGTTTTACTGTAGATGCACTGAGGATAGCAACTCATGCACATGTGCGTGTCAATCTGTCTTATCATGTGGTGCTGCAAGTTCAGCAGCAGATGGTCTCTTTGACTTGTTGCAGACTGCTCAACCCAACAGAAATATGAAGGCGGTCATGTTGGAAAGACGGCGCAGTCACAAGCAGCATGTGTACTGTTATTGATAACTGATCATGCAACAAGCTGCATTGCGCCTTTACACATGATATTGTTGTCAAGCAGAAAATGTTCACAGGTGTATTGACTAAGCTGGATATTATGGACCCTGGCACTGATGCAAGGGAGATCTTGGACGGCTCAGCTGTGCGCCTCAAGCATGGCTGGATTGGTGTTGTCAACAGAGGCCAGAAGGATATTCTGCAAGCGGTAAGTACTGTTGAACGATGTGGTGCTGTATTTGCCCATACACCTCACTGTTGTTACTTCACTGTTGATGTGCATACATGCTCATCAGTGACATAGCAGGTGTTGTGATATCATACATGCTTGTGCTGAAGAATTGTTGCAATAAATGCATCTTGTGCTGCTCATGCTGGACACGGTCAGCAGAATACACACGCAAGCAGCTTGACACAGGAGTGACGACTAGCACGCCTCAATGCAGAAACTGTCATATTCTGTGTCCTCGGATGAGGCTGAATGTATAAAAGATACCGCTATGCACCACTGCCTGTGCTGCTGCTTGCTGCTCATGAATGTAGCCCTGCAACTGACCAATGCCTGATTCTGACAAAAGCACTGCCCGGACATTCTGGCTCGTACGGATTGCCAGCATGCCACATGCATCTGGTCTGCTTGTGCTGCTGGCATAAAGCGCAAAACAGCTTGATGTCTGGGCAGCTGCATGGATACTCACTGTTTTGGTATGGTTCAGGTTGACATGGAGTCAGCTCGTAACAAGGAGCTGCAGTTCTTCAAGGCCAACCCTCGATATGCTGACCTTAAAAACGTGGGTATGAACTTCCTTGCTGGCAAGCTGAGCAGTCACCTGATTGGTGCCATCCGCCGACAGCTGCCTGCCATCCAGAATCAGATCAACACAGGTACGTGAAAACAACTTGTATGAACAGCGTTCAGTGCAAAATCTGAAGAAATGGCAGCTGCTGTATCTGCCTGACAGCTTGTGTACGAGCTTGTCAGCTGCATGTACACGCCTTCCTGTGAAGTTTACCGTTGAAAACCTAGTCCAGGCTGCACTAAGTCGACAAGCCGTAGTGCTGATGGCCTAAGGAGGGTTGGAACTGCCCCCCACATGGTGCCCACAAGGTTGCCCACCGCAGCTTGCTTTCCCTGTCTTGCTGGCAGCTGGCAGCACATCACAAGGCACCATCCTGTTGTCAGCATGCCCTGACAAACTTGTGCCTGCTGTTGCATGCAGGTATTGCTGGCCTGGAGAAGGAGTTGAGCAGCATGGGGGGACCCCCCGTGACCAGCAGGGGTGGCATGGTGCACCTCATCCTCAGCCTGTGCCGCCAGTTTGAGGAGGCCTTCGGCAAGGCTGTGGACGGTGGTAAGGGCGGAGGAGAGCAGATCCTGAGGGTCTTTGAGGAGCGCCTGGGCCAGAACATCCAGCAGCTGCAGTTCAAGAAGGTTAGCCTGCTCAAAAAAGAAAAGAACAGAAAAGATTACACCCTGTGACATAAACTTCATGAGAAGCCAAGTATTTCACCGGGCTGTCCAGGGGCCAAGCCTGCTCACTTCCATGATGCTCTTGGACAGTGGCACTCATTCTGTGGCTCCCTGTTGTCAGTATCCAGTCGTGCTGATTCTGTGGCTGGCTGTTGTCAATACTCTGTTGTCAACACGTTCTTGATTGTGTGTATCTACTGTGTGGCTTGACACAGCAAGCCTACAACTGCAAGCAGCTTTCTTGTACTGCAATGAACTGCTTCCAGTCACAGCACAACACAGTGTGCATGGTACTGACTGCTTTGCCAGCGCAACCCATTCAATGCCACCATTGATCAAAGTGTTGTCACGTAAGCACAAAGTGCGTGCTGCACAGTCAGCGTTTGCCAGATGTTTTGAAGCCATCTGCTGTGGAATGTGCGACCTCATGTGTCTGCCGGTTCATTCAGCAATATAGCAGAATACATTCAGACATGAGAAAATAATCACCAACAGGCTCCAGCATCACCTTCAACCTTGCCAGCTTGACTCTGTCTGCCAGATCTTGGAACCATCTACTGATTCAGTCCTGACAGGCCTATTGTACAAGGCATACTCCGATGGTTGCCAGCATAGATTACAAGTCCTGCTGAGGCTAAGGCCCTACCCCATGAGGGGGCATCGGCTCTTGTATCTTGGACCCATCCAATCTCACTCTGTCTTGCAGATCTTGGACCCATCTCAATCTCAGTCTATCTTGCCGATCTTGGACCCACCCAATCTGTCTCTGTCTTGCAGATCCTGGATCCATCCAACGTGAAGCGCATTGTAGAGGAGGCTGATGGGTACCAGCCCCACTTGATTGCCCCTGAGATGGGGTACCGCCGCCTGCTGCAAGAGTGCCTGGTGCTCTTCAAGGGCCCGGCAGACACGGCTGTGGGCGAGGTGCACCATGTGCTGCGCTCCATCGTGGCCAGCACCATCAACAGCGAAGACTGCAAGAACTTGCAGCAGTACACCTCCCTGAAGAGGGAGATTGTCACCACCGCTTCTGCTTCGCTTGGTAAAGTCTATATGCCCTGTGGGAGTCTCATTTCTGGCATGAGTATAGCCATTGTTCAGAAGTGCTTGTTCATCATACCTTGCGGCAAGCCGGCGCTGAATGTAGTCAACCATGCAGCCAGATGTGCATCATCTGAACACTTTGTACAGTTGTCTGTGCAGCTGCCGTGCAGATCAAAGTTTTATGTCTTTCATCGTATTTTGAATAATCTTATTAATCTTGTCTTGTAGTTTTTTCAAATTGTTTGGTGACTGCATCTGAAGAGCAGGGTGAGTTGTCAGCACAGCAGCACATGAAAAGACTCTGCATGTAGCTTTTTACTTGCTGGATCATTGGCATCTGCAGAGGTGCGTGTCTTAAGTTTCTTTGGCGTCTGCCAAGGTGGGTGTCTTGTGTTTCATTGGCACCTGCTGAGGTGCGTGTCTTGTGTTTCATTGGCACCTGCTGAGGTGCGTGTCTTATGTTTCATTGGCGTCTGCCAAAGGCGCATGTATTATGTTTGATTGGATGTGGTTGCAGACAGTATGAAGGAGGATGCACGCAAGATGGTGTTGACCATGGTGGACATGGAGCGCTCCTACCTCACTGCTGATGTCTTCAGAGACATCATTTCACAGAACGGCGCCACAGATGGCGTGGAGCAGCCAAACTTGCTGCGCACTCTATCAGGTGATCCTGTGGCCAGGGTCAATATATCTTACTGTGCATCTTCCATGTCATCTCCCATTGGCGTTGTCTGTCAGTCGTGTGTGCCATTGGTGTCGAGATTCACGCCAAGATGGTATGCTGCCTTGTGTAGATGTCATGGGTATGCAAGGCAGAACTGCATGCCAGAATTCATGAACTTGTTGGCTTGGCAGGATTGTCATGCCTCAAACTTTGCTGTGACTGTCTGCTCAGAGCATGGGTAGTTTCTCCGCCACAGGATTCAATTTTTGTACATGCTTGATACAAGCTGAAGATGTTACGCGGTGCCTGGCCATTGTAGCATCATGCCTGCTAGCTGATTCATTTGATAGATTGGATCTCAGATACACGTTCCCAAGATGCACTGATTTGCAGAGCCCCGTGAAATGCCTGGATCATAAGTATTGTGATGTATACAGTATGCAGTCATGCAAGGCTGTGTCAGGCTGCGCAGTGCATTGAAATGCATCTCAGAGACTATTGTTACAGTCAAGTAGGATTGCTGATGTCAAAAGCTGCTGGAAAACCCCATTGTAGGCTGATTTGTTTTGTGCGTGACACTTCAGGGCGAAGGATTGGAGAGATCCCTGAGAGGGGTGACCCAGGCCAACAGCACCTGCAGATGATTTCGGCGCATGTCTCCGCATACATCACCCATGTGCGCACGCAGCTGAAGCAGACCATCCCCAAGGCTATTGTCCACTGCCTGGTAAGCACTCTCAGAAACAGCAGTCACTGCAGCTGAGTGATTAGCCATTTTAGCCCATATGGGGATGTACACATCTGGGGTTGGTCATGACCATGCCTGTAACTTGTAAATGACCCTTCTTGTCGTGGGCTTGCATCGCAATAAGGAATTGTCAGCTGCTTGTGCAAACAAGCATTTTTTGTCACAAGCACTGGATGTGATAACGACACATATGTTGATCATTGAGCTTGTGCTAGTATGTGCTCTGGAACCAGAGGTGCTTTTTGTGCAGGTGATGCAAGCCAAGAAGCAGCTCCTGGACAAACTGCATGCAGAGGTTGCTGACAAGGAGGACCTGCCTCTGAAGCGTATGCTGTGTGAGGATGACAGCACCATGAAGAGGCGTGAGCAGTGCCAAACACGAGTGCAACTGTTGAGAAAGGCTGCAGAGGAGATCTCATCTGTCAGCTTTTAGGTGCTTGCAGGTAGTGCAGAGAGATGTTGCTATCCACATCTGCTCTATGGATCAGTCAACAATTGCCAGCTGTCAGTTCGGAGTAGAGAACATGAACCACAGTCACTCTCTTGTTCAGACATGAATGTTTTGTTGATGACAGTCAAAGCTCTTGGCCACCTTGTTGGACAAAGACAGCGTCTGCAGCATCACGACAGATCCTATGCCTACGAGCAACAAGTGTTGAGGAGCAACATTGTTGAACATCCAGCAATGGTGCGGGCAAGCATGACTGGTACAAACTTCAAGCACATTGTTTAGCACAACCTTCCATGTTGCACTGGGCAGCGTCAAGCCATTTCTCTCATCTGTGTAACAGATGTGCAGTGTGCATGGGACTTTAAGATTGACTTCAACAGGTAAGTCTCCCTATTGACAGCTGAGTCAGGCCTCAGCGTGAAATTGCAAGTGAGCTGAACCGTCTGTCATCAAATTTTGGTGCCAGGAGATCTGATCCCGCTTTGCACACCATAAGCTTGCAGAAGCAGCTCTGCCAGATGATTGTGTGCTGTTGCCATGACATCATGCTGTTGTATACTTGCACGACATGATGTGACCTCACTTACCTGGTTACTGCACTGTTGTATGTCGTCTTATAACAACTGCAATAGGCAATAGAAGCTTCCAATGGTGACGAATGTCAATGGTCTATGATGATGATGCTCGCACATGTACCTGCACTACCTGCTGAATGCTGCTGATACAGTGCAGCGCTGCTGATGCAACAAGGGCATGCAGCACTGTCTGGGCAAGCATCTTTTGCTGGGAGACTCACTTTGCTACAGCTGTATCACTGCAGCAACTATGCAAGATGTGATGAAGATTTGCAGTGCAGATCTCAGAGGCGCCTTTGAAGGCGAGCTCATGGTCTGTCATCGTCCCTTACAAGCATGCATGCGATAGAGCAAATTGCAAATTAGCCAACTGCACACTGATCTGGAGAGCCAATTTTAACAGGCAGCAAGGTGGGTCTGGGATCGTTTTGAAGGCAGGTGTGAGCAGTGTCCATGCCAAACTGGTGCCTTTTGATCGTACTCATGCAGCAGGGTCTGCGTCTGCCTTGCTTGGAGACTCAGCGGCTGAGTGTCTGGCCTCTGCAGCCTCAGGCTGCCGCTGCAGAGGAAAACTTGAAGGATCAGTGGTGTGTGATGCATCCATTGCAACATCGTCTGGTGCTGGTGCTGGTGCTGCTTGCAGAACATCATCGCATTGACGCTTTGGTGAAGATTGGTCTGATTCAACTGCAGAGAGGTGCTTGCCCTTGAGCTGAGAATGTGTTTCTGTTTGCTGGTCGTCCATGTCAGGCTCTGCATTTGGGCCTTGAGTTGGGAGGGGTACGTTTGCTGGCTTCACTGTCATCCAGTCGTATTGGAAGGTCTCGTCTGACAAGCCTACAGGGTTGCAAAATGCCATTTGCATGAACACAGTGCAGCATCAAACTGTGCTGGACGTCCTCCACATCATCCAGTGCTGCTGACATTGTGAGCAAGTAATGTATTCACTCAGGTACATGAGTTCCAACACAGCTCACGTCATGTTATGTGCTGTGCAAAGCATGTCTGCAGTCTCATATACTATCATCATCGTTGTGCATCTTACTGTGCATCATATGGTGCCTGTGAAGAGGGCACTCACCCTGTTGGAGAAAGCAATCTTGAAACATCTGGCGCATGGTCTCATAGTCAGGCTTGGCTGCAAATGGCAAGGAGGAAGCATGGTTCATGAGATTTAGGATAGGCTTGGGTAGACCGTGACACAGCCTCTCAGGGGAGGACCTCAGCTTGCAATCCTTGACTTTCCGAATCCAGTGATCCATAGATCTTCCAAAAGACTTTGAGATATCTGACCATGGCAGTGAGCCTCTCAAGAAGTAGACAAGCATCAGTGATATGCTGGCCAAGTCATCACGCCTGCTAAGCGCTGTGCCCGTGAGCTTGTTATTGCTTGCAAATATGGGGTTGCCTACGAAGCTGACGTACTCTCTGTATGGGACGTGCTCGTGGGTGTTGGGGTCTTTGTACCTTCTGCACAATGCTAGGTCGATCAGGAACAGCTTGTCTTTTTCAGAGCTGCCACCCATCACAACATTATCAGGTTTCAGCTCTCTATGCACAAAGCTGCATTCGTGGAAGCGCTCTGTCTCTGTGATCTGCAACATCACACAGCCATGCCAGTCAGCCGTGAAGGCCCATTGTGCTCAGTAACAATGCTCAGTCACACACTCGAAGACAAGGCAGCTGCCTATGAACTGCAGCATGGTGTGCTAGCATAAGAGACTCAAATAGTGTGCATTGGACCCACTGTGTGGGTGAGCATGTCCAGTGATTGTCTCATATGCATGTGCAAAGGCTGAGAAATTCCAAAGATTGACCCTCTGCCATTGAGACGTGGTACATGTACAAACGAGAGCACTTTGTCTCGCCTAACCAAACACGACAATGGCCAGCATAGCAATACTGACCAGCTGTATGGCAAGCTTCAAGGTAGTAGCAATGGTAAAGGTTCCACCGCAAAATTTCAGAAGTTCTGCCAAATTTGGACCAAGCTTCTCCAGCACCATGAAGCTGTAGCACTGGCTGCCATGATGTTGCACGCCATAGTCGAGAATAGTTGGTCTGAGGCCTGGCATTGCTTGCAACAATGGTTATTTTGCCCAAGTGAACAATCATCAGGATACACCATGAGCTTCACCTTTTCCATTGATGATCTTGAATAGCTTGGACTCATAGAGAAGGGATGGAGACCGTGAAGGGGTTTCTTCCTGTACATGCCAACGAGTTCATTGGCTAGAGCTTTGAGTTCTTGGAAACGCACGGCCGGAACTTGCGTAAGATCCTCACCAGTTTGACGGCAGTCACCCGCCCACTCTCTTCATCAACACCTGTAGGAAAAGTGCTATGAGTACATCAGCAAAGTGGCATTTGCAAATCCATCATTCTGGTCCGTGACTCACCAGTGAAGACTTTACTGTTCGGCCTGCTGTCTAGAGATTCCTGAATTCGGTATTTGCCGCATCTTGGAAGCAACATGGGCTGTACTGACGTGGTCAAGGCTCAAGTGGGACGGGACGTGCCAATCAAACTGGCGATGCACCAATTAGCGACCATTTTAATCTCCGAATGTCATGAGAGCAATGGGGACTTGTCTTTTGCGCCTGTTCTCTGAGTCATATATGGGCTTACTGCAAAGTAGTCATCATCCAGATCAGTAATGCTTATCCAGCTGTCATCTGGCGTGTACCTGTGTAGATAGACTAAGATAGTGGCAGACACCGATGCCGCTGGCGGGGACCCGTAGAGCGATCCAGGCTCTGTGTATTCAGATCTCCTCTGGCTTGCGGCTACTATGTCCCGAGCCTTGCCTTTGCAAATTACGATGTCTCGCGTCCAGGTTAAACGAACGTTCGCTAGCAGACTTCGGAAGTGTTGTCAACCTGAGCTTGCATGTATTTCAGCTGTATGTGATTGTAACCGCCGACATGACTGTAGCATCGCGAAATTTGACTCGAGCTCAGCTGTGACATATGTACAAGCCGTGACAGCCGTGACATATGGTACAAGTCAAACACACAAGTTAACTGTTTTGTTGCAGGCGAATTTACAGAGGAAAGCTCCAGCAGAACATGCAGTTTTGCAACTGGTCAGACGCAAAACCAAGCCAAATAACCCTCAAGCTGTACTTGACGTCATTGACCAGTTTGCCTGGAACACTCAGTGGCTGATGAACATAGGTGATCACAAAGGTGCTATTTTAGATGCTGCCATCCAACAATATCAGCCCAAGGTGACATGGTTCAGTGCAACCAAGTTACACGCAAGCTCGTTTGTTGCCCAACACAGCACCAGATACTGATTCACCCACTCAACATGCACAGTCTAACAGAGTGCGAGCTCCTTCGTAGGTAGCAATTGAGCTTGGGACATACATTGGCTACTCTGCCATTCGCATAGCACAGCAACTGCCCTCAGACGGCAAACTTTATAGCATGGATCCTGATGAAACACATGTGCAGCTTGCAAAACAGATCATAGACCACGCTGGAGTCAGCCACAAAGTTGAAGTGATCCAGGGGACCCTGCAAACATCAACAGAGGTGGGCTTCTCCACAGCAGTGTTGCGACTTGAGTACTGACTGCTGCCAAGTCCGACTGCTGCTTTGCCATACCAGTAGTGCCAAACCAGGAGGACTGCTTAAGCTCAGATTGGCTCCTGTACGAAGTTGCCATGCTAACCTGCTGTACACATTAATTTGAAGCTCATTTGCGGGTTTTATGCAGCAAAGGAGTGCAAAAAGTGGACTTTGTGTTCCTTGATCATGTGGAACACTTATACAAACAGGACTTACAGTACCTGATGTCTTCTGGCTTCATCACAGAAGGAGCTGTGATTGTTGCTGATAATGTGCTTTACCCTGGAGCGCCAGACTACAGAGCGTATGTCGCAAACAGCAAAGCATTTTCTTCCCATGAGCATCTCACTTTGGTACAGTACAGCAAGACTATGCAAGACATTGTGACCGTATCTGAGTACCTTGGTCCAGAGGATGCATAAGCATGTCCATGAAGATTGGCTAATGCTTCATATACTAAATACACAGAGACGGCATGAAGCTTTGTGTGTTCTGTTTGTGATGATAAGCCATATGGATGAGCGCTTGATGTATGGGCAGGCAGACAGTGGGCAGGGGGGTTTGGTGATGATAAGCAATGGGCAGGCAGGCTGTGGGCAGAGGGGTTTAGTGGTTAAAGGCGATGGGCAGGCAGACAGTGGGCAGAGGGATTTAGTGGTTATGGGCGATGGGCAGGCAGACAGTGGGCAGAGGGGTTTAGTGGTTATGGGCGATGGGCAGGCAGACAGTGGGCAGAGGGGTTTAGTGGTTGTAGGCGATGGGCAGGCAAACAGTGGGCAGAGAGGTTTAGTGATTATAGGCGATGGGCAGGCAAATAGTGGGCACAAGATGACTATTAAAATTGACGTATATGAATTGAATACACGCATTTGTGACTTATCCAGGTATGGGACACGGTTTGACCCTAGCGACAGACAAGCGGTCACGATGCGACCCCAGACCCTCGACATGTTGAAAGGCCTTTACAGCTGCAGCTCGTGTCAGCTCGAAAGCGTTCAGGACTGCTTTGTCGATGTACAGAGGCATATGGTCCTTATGTTGATCTTGCGAAGAATAATTGTCGTGCACCGCTCAGGAGTCCACGGCCTTCCTGATCCAAACGCTCTCAGGTCTTCTCAGACTGTGAAGCCGTGCAGCTCTTTTGGTAGGCGTGCTGGAATTTTCGCCTGCGTTACAGCAACTGCAAAAATTAGTCGATCTTATTAGCTCAACTCCCATCAAGGAGAGTGACTGCAAATAAAGACAACTGTAGGAAGGGACCTACCAAAAACATACATAACAGTAAAACGACAGCAGCAAGGGATCTAGCAATCTCACTGCTGCTCAAGGCGGTGGTATATGGCAACACTGTCATAGGTGCATCCTCGCCAGACCCAGAATGAAATCCGTTGTGTCAGGAGTGGCGCTGAGGTATATCTGGGAAGGTGCACAAACCCTGCAGGTGTTTGTGACCAAGGTGTGCTCAAGTCTGTACCTCATCCACCACCAGTCCTAGGTTTACGCTTACGGACAGTGAGATTGCAGAGTTCAGGAATGCACGGAGCAAGCTGCACAATGCCTCATATGGATGCATTCCAAACCTCGATGCTCTTAGGCTGCAGCGCTGTGAGTCACAGCCTGTGACTACCTGCAGCGAGTATCAGTGCTGAGCGAAATGAGGTAGTAGGCCTGCAGCTTGCCCACTCAGACTGCAGTCTCAGCTGAGAGCTGGCATGGTGCAAATGTAAACTGGTGGCAACCAGCTCACAGAGTGCCTGCTTGAGCTAAACTTGCCACTGGCAGCCGTAAAGCAAGGCAATATTGCCTACAACATGACACTTTGACCTGGCGGCTTAGCCATGCTCACATCATACACATTTTTATGTGCTGCTGCCTGTCATTTTCACATTCCTGCTTGCACTGCAAATGTGCATGTGGTGCCAGCTGATGCATGCAGCAGCTTGACGTCGACTGTATATATGTAGTCTCTGCAGGCTGACAATGGTGTTGGCAATCCATGTGCTGCATTTCAAACTCCTGAGTGCCACATCGGCATGGCATCTCCTCAGGCTACTCTTGGTGCAACATGCCCGAAAATTATGCGTGCCAGCTTGTTGCTGTCAAGGTGGCCCAGTACTTACAGAGAGTCATGAGTCTCAAGCTGACCTGCGCAACCTCCTGTTGCTTGATGCTCATGATTTTCTGCAAACACTGAGTCACATCGAAAACAACAGGCTGACATGTTTCAAGGCCTGTTGGACAATGGTCTACCACGTGCTGGAAAATGGATGCTTTTGATTGCCATCATTCGTATGTTCTCACACATTACAATGGCCGTAGTGCTGTTCATTGTGCGTGCCTGTCTAGTACAAAACCTTGGGTGTCTTTGCTTTCAAATTGTCTGCAGTCACCCCTTGTGCCTGCCGCTCATTTGCAACTACCATGCATTGTGGTCTGTGGCATGCTGGAGCAAGGGCCCAGGCCTTACACTCACCACTTGAACTCAAACATTGTGCACAACTCACTCTACCAGCTGCTTCTGTTATCAGCTTAGAAAGCACATCCAGCCACTTGTAACGCAGCAGCACCAGCTTCATTGCTGTTTTGGTTGTGCCTCCCGTGTCAAAATTCTAGTTCTGTGACGGTAAGCAGCAGGTGTTATCTCACTTTGCAGTGTACAAACTGTTCTATTGACTGACGAGTCCTCCACAGGGCTACTGATGCCACGAAACAGGGACACACTTCATTCGACTGGCACTGAACAAATCTGAAACTGATGCAGACCTTTCCCTGGTGACACTCTGATAGTCCGAAGAGAGGGGGTCCCTGAAAGTTTGTGTGTTGAGTCTACAGCTGGCCCTACACTGTCATCTCCTGACCAGTATTGTACATGCCTGATTCCTCAGGTTGTTGCATCTGTACTCACAAAGCCTGCATAGCAGCACAAACATGACCTCAAGGCATGCTAGTTTGTGTCAGGCTGCAATCATGCGTAGGCACATAGTCCTAACATTGTGTGCCATCAGTCATAGCGTGATCCTACACTTTGGCAGTGGCTTAATCCTCAGCAAAGTTTGGCTGTCTTGCTGTCTTGACATTCAGCCTGCTACCTGTGCTTTTGCTACATAGTTGATGAAAACAGGCCAGAATCTTTCCGTCCAGTCATGCTACCAATAAAAAGACAACAGACCTACTGGTCACACCAGCATCACATCCATAGCACATAACCCAGCTGGACATACATATAGCACAGCACTGTTGGACGCTCCGTCACCTCTGACAGTATGTGCAGCGAGCATGCACAGCAAAGACAGCATCAATGAGATCATAAGTGTGAAATAAAGTGGCTTCAAACCCACCACGAGACACAGCAGCTGCCTTTGCAGCATGCATCTTCATCTCAGCCGCTGTTATTCAGGCTAGGCTTGCAGGTGATCAACTGCGCCGAGAGCTGCTTCTTCTTTTCTTCAGCTAAGGTGAGCTTTGCATGTGCCTCGAGTAGCTCTGTCTCTAGGAGTCTCTGATGCTCGGCAACAGATTTCAGCCTGATCTCTGCATAAGCACATGCCAGTTGCACACATGATGTGGCAATCTTGAATTTGATGTATCAGCAACAGACTAGACATCAAGCCGGCCTCTCTGTCTCAACATTGGCGGACAGAGCAGGTGTGCACAGGTGGTTCATGGACTGCAATGGTTTTGCTTCAGTATGGCTGACCTTGCTTGTAAGCAAGACTTTGTTCAGCTGCCAGCGCTTCTTCTGCCATCAGCTTTGCACTGCAGACAGCAAACATGACATAGATCCTCTGCGTGGACTGGCCCTTGTCCAACAGCAACCAAAGCCATCCCCAAAATGGTCATCCAGGGTTCTGTGCTGAGATGGCTGGACCAAACAGGCACTATGAACTCTACTTGGCAAGACACTGGCATGATGACTCTCAAGCAGCATTGGATTGAAACATTGACAAATTGTATTACATAAAACACTCACAGCGCTGAGCACCAGACCATGAACATGAGTCAATGCATTGCACCAAAACCACCCATATGGTTGCAACAAGGGCTGCAGACATGGTAGAAGGTGCATATAAGTTTGGCAAACCACGCGAGCTTTGAGAAGCATAGGAGATGCTGAGTATGCGCCTTACTCGGTCTCAGCAGCTATTTCGTCCTTAGCAGCACAGAGAAAAGCACTGTACAGCTGCTCGGTGTCCTGTTTGGCAGCCTGACTCTGCTTGACCTGCTGCTGCAAATGATCAGGCTGATGGCTGCTGGCTTGCAGCCCTACTTGGTGCTTGACATCAGCTGGTTGTGCCTGCTGCAACAAACATGTATCATCAACAGCGCTGCACAAAGCAAGGGTGACAAAGGCCTTCAGGGTACAACATCTGCTGCTTGCAATGCGGCAGATGGGCACAATGGTTCTGCCAATCAGTGTATCAGCATTTGCTTTATGACAGCCATTGTAGTCACCTGCTGAAACATTGGGGGTGGTGCAGGCTGACTGGCTGCCAAGCGTTTCTGGCGCCTCATCAATGCCTGAGCGTTAAAGTCATAGCGAAAGGTATTTGTCTTCTGTATACAGTAGTTTCTGATATGCTGTG
>JAABUK010004527.1_pt1 | contig 22459 bp, 19 predicted proteins | sample 5559141 | NCBI WGS metagenome assembly JAABUK01 (sample SAMN10711869, study PRJNA513367) | rock metagenome | isolation source: Antarctica rocks | place: Antarctica: Victoria Land, Pudding Butte nord | collected 2016-01-03
GCCACCGCGAGCGCCACAGAGGAGTTTGGCACGTCGGTGATCATGTCCACGCCGTCGCGGTCGAACCATTGGCGGGCCAGGTTGGAGCCGACATCGGCCTTGTTCTGGTGGTCGCCACTGATCACCTTGACGTTGAAACCCTTGCCGGCAACCCCGAAATCCTCGATGGCCTGACGCACGCACGCAACCGAAGTCGGTCCCGCGATATCGGCGTAAGGTCCGGACAGGTCGGTCAGAACCCCGATCCGCAGGGTCGGCAGCTGCGCCCGGCTCTTGGTGGCGCCGAGGAGCGCGGCCATGGCGGCGGAGCCGAGCATCGTCCGGCGTGGGATGATCATGGCTTGGATTTCCTTTCGTCTCGGTTGGCAGTCGGTCGCTATCCCGGGCGCCAGGCGTCGCGCAGCGCGGCGCCGGCAAAGCGAAGCACCGGGTCGGCGGCGCCGATCACTGCTCCGCTCGTGAGCACGCCATGCATCTGGTCGCTGAGGTGCAGCGCCGTCACGCGCACGCCCTCGCTCTCGAGGCGGTCGGCATAGGCGCGGCCCTCCGCGCAGAGCGGGTCATGCCCGACGGTCAGCACCAGCGCGGGCGGGGCACCCGCCAAGGAAGCGGCGCGCAGCGGCGAGGCGCGCCAGTCCGAGCGCGACCCGGGGTCGGCCATATAATGCTCGACGAAATATCGCATCGTCGCCGCGGTGAGCGGCAGGTCCCGGGTGATGATGGCGTAGCTGTCCGATGTCATGGCCAAGTCCACAGCCGGGTAGAACAGCAGCTGGAACATGGAAGCGGGTATGGCGCCGTCGCGGCCCATGAGGGCCAGCACGGCGGCGAGGTTGCCGCCGGCGCTGTCGCCGCCCACGGCGATGCGCGCCGGGTCGATGCACAGGTCCGCGGCGTGGCTGGCGATCCAGGCCAGGGCGGCGGCGGAGTCTTCGAGGGGGGCCGGGAACTTATGCTCGGGCGCCAGCCGGTACTCGACGGCGACGACGCTGCACGCGGCCTCGTTGGCCAATTGCCGGCAAACGCCATCATGCGAGTCGAGATCACCGAGCACCCAGCCGCCGCCGTGCAGATAGAGCAGGCAGGGCAGGGCTTCGCCGGGCGGCGTGCCGATGCCGCGGTACACGCGCAGCCGCAGGCCGCCGCCCGGGCCGGAGATGGCCATGTCCCGCACGTCGGCCGTCGGCGGCGGCGGCGGCTGCAGGGAGGCCCGGCTCGCGGCATAGGCGAGCCGGGCCTCCGCCGGAGAGAGCTGTTCGAAGGTGGGGCGTCCCGCGGCGCGGAACAGCGCCAGGAGGGCTTGCGCATCGGGGTGCAGGGCGCGCATCGGGACCGTGCTCATTACGCCCGCGCCCGGGCGGCGCTGAGGCCGCCATATGTGCTGAGATGCGCGCCGGCCAGCCAGCCGCAATCGACCGGCAGATCGATCCCGGTGATGGCCGAAGCATCGTCCGACAACAGGAACGCCACGCCGCGCCCGACCTCGCCGGCCTCCACCAGCCGCCCCAAGGCCGCGGCTTCGCGCAGCAACCGTGGGTCACGCTTCCCGGCGTCGATGGCCGCCTGCAGCGGCGGCGTGGCGACGTAGCCCGGCGAGATGCTGTTGACGCGCACGCCCGAGCGTCCCCATTCGGCGGCGAGACAAGCGGCGATGTGTACGGCAGCGGCCTTGGACGGCGCATAGGCATGCAGCGGCGCCGTGCGCGACGCCGCCACGGAGCCGATGACGACGATGCCGCCGGAGCCGCGGGGCGCCATGCGCCGGCCCGCGGCCAGGCACGCGATATAAACCCCGCGCACGTTGACGGCGATGATGCGATCGAACTCCGCCAGCAGAAGGTCCTCGGCCCGGCCGCCAGGCTGGATCAGGCCGGCATTGGCGACCAGTGCCTCGACCGGACCATGCTCGCGCTCGATGGCGGCGAACGCCTGCTCGGTCGCGGCATCGTCCGAGACGTCGAAGGCGGCGACGTGGGCGCCGATCGGCCCGGCTGCCAGGCCGCATCGTACGGGGTCCAGGTCGCCGATCACCACGCGCCAGCCGCGCGCCGCCAGCACGCCGGCAGTGGCAAGCCCGATCCCGCTCGCGCCGCCGGTCACCAGAACAACCCGGCCGCGGCCCTCATCCCGTTCCATTGCGTCTTCCCGTCCCGTGCGGCGGCGTTCTGCGCGCCGGCCCGCGCCCAGTGTGACACGCCCGCAAGCGCGCGCAACGCCGCTCTGCGCGGACGCCGTGCGGCATGCTCTGGAAGGCAAGCCCGACTCGGTGCACAGTTGCCGCCGACCATCGAGCGAGCGCAAAGATGCGGACTGCGACCATCGAGCCGACCTCGGGCAGCAAGGCCCTACCCCGAGCCTTCGATGCGATCATCGTCGGCGCGGGATTTTCGGGCTTGTATCAGCTCTATCTGCTGCGGGACCGGCTCGGCCTTTCCGTCCGCGTGCTCGATGCGGCCGATGGGGTCGGCGGCACCTGGTACTGGAACCGCTACCCCGGCGCGCGATGCGATTCAGAGAGCTACTACTACTCCTACAGCTTCTCGGAGGAGCTGGAGCAGGAGTGGGAATGGACCGAGCGGTACCCGGAGCAACCGGAGATCCTCCGCTATCTGAACCACGTGGCGGACCGCTTCGGCCTGCGGCCCGACATCCAGCTCGACACCAAGGTCACCGGCGCACGCTTCGATCGCGATACCCAGCGCTGGCTGGTGACCACGGCGGCCGGGGAGGCGTTCTCGGCGCAGTTCCTGATCACGGCCGTGGGCTGCCTCTCCACGGCCAACCTGCCAGCCGTACCCGGGATCGAAAGTTTTGGCGGCCAAGCCTTCCACACCGGCCTGTGGCCGCATGCGGGGGTGGATTTCGCGGGCAAGCGGGTGGGCCTGATCGGCACGGGCTCCACCGGCATTCAGGCCGCACCGGTGATCGCAGCAAGCGCCAAGCAGCTGGTGGTGTTCCAGCGCACCGCCAATTACAGCGTGCCGGCCCGCAACGGCCCCATGGACGGGGAGGCGCAGCGCCGGATCAAGGCGACCTACGCCGATATCCGGCGCATGTCGCGCGATTCGCCCAACGGCCATCCGTGGGAGATCGCGCCCGAAGGCGCGCTGGAGGTGTCCGAGGCCGAGCGCCTGGCCCGCTACGAGGCCGCTTGGACGCTGGGCGGACTGCGCTTCCGCGCGGCGTTCCGGGATATCCTGAGCAACCCGGCCGCCAACGAGACGGCGGCCGAGTTCATCCGCGGCAAGATCAGCCAGATCGTCCGGGACCCCGCGGTGGCCGAGCGCCTCACGCCGCGGGACCACCCGTTCGCGGCCAAGCGCCCGCCGATCGACACGGCGTATTTCGAGACGTTCAACCGCGACAACGTGCTGCTGGTCGACGTTCGTGCCGCGCCGATCCAGGCCATCGTGGCGCATGGCGTGCAGACCAGCGAGGCCACATACGAGTTGGACGTGATCGTGTTCGCCACCGGGTTCGATGCCATGACCGGGCCGCTGCTGGCGCTCAATATCGAGGGCGAGGGCGGCCGGAGCCTCCGCCAGGCGTGGGCAGCCGGCCCGCGAAGCTATCTGGGCCTGCAAATCCCGGGTTTCCCGAACCTCTTCACGATCACCGGGCCCGGCAGCCCGTCCGTGCTGACCAACATGCCGACCGCGATCGAGCAGCACGCGGACTGGATCGCCGGCTGCATCGCCGACATGCGCCAGCGCGGGCTACGCCGGATCGAGACCACGGAGGCGGCAAGCGAGGCCTGGGTGGAAGAGGTGAACCGGGCGGCCGACGCGACCCTGCTGCCGATGGCGTCATCGTCGTGGTACCTTGGCGCCAACGTGCCGGGCAAGCCGCGGGTGTTCATGCCCTATGCCGGCGGGATGGCCCGCTATGCGGCGCTGTGCCAGGACGTCGCCGAGGACGGCTATCGCGGGTTCAGGCGGAGCTGAGGCTGCAGGCGGAGCTGAGCTTTCAGGCGGCCACGCCGCGCCTACATCGCCAGATAACGGCTCCGCACGTCCGCGTTGGCGCGCAGCCCGGCGATGTCATCGCGGTAGACAATCGTCCCTTTGTCGATCACCACGGCATGCGAGGCGACGCCGAGGCAGAAATGCATGTTCTGCTCGGCAATCAGCACCGTCGCACCCTGGTCCCGCAACTCGCGCAGCAGGGCGCCGATCGAAGCCACGACGATCGGCGCCAGCCCCTCGCTCGGCTCGTCCAGCAGCAGCACCGTGGGATTGCCCATCAGGGCGCGGCCGATAGCGAGCATCTGCTGCTCGCCCCCGGACAGGCGGCCGGCGGCCCGGGCGCGCAGCCGTTCCAGCAAGGGCAGCGTGCGCCATACCCGCGCGACGTCCCAGGCATCCTCGCCGCCGGGTCCCTTCTTGGCGGCGATGGCCAGGTTGTCCAGCACGCTATGCTCGGGGAACACTTGCCGGTCCTCCGGCACATAGGCCAGCCCCAGCCGGGCCAACACGTACGGCCGCGCGCCCGCGACCTCGCGCCCGGCGAAGAGCACGCGTCCGGCGCGGGGGGACAGGAACCCGGCGATCGCCTTCATCGTCGTGCTCTTGCCGGCGCCGTTCCGGCCCAGGAGCGCCAGGGTGCGCCCGCGCTCGACCGCGAGGCTCAGCCCGAACAACACCTGGCTCGCCCCGTAGCATACGTCGAGCCCCTCGACCTCGAGCACCGTGCTCACCCCGCGTGCTCCTCGCTGCCGAGATAGGCGGCAATCACCGCCGGGTTGGCCCGGATTTCCTCGGGCGTACCCTCCGCGAGCACGCGCCCGTAGCACAGCACCCGGATCGTGCTCGCGATGCGGAACACGATGTCCATGTCGTGCTCGATGAACACGAGAGTCAGGCGCTGGCGGTCCCAAAGGCGCTGGACGCGTTCGATCATGCGCCACCGCTCCTCTGGCCCCATGCCGGCGGTGGGTTCGTCGAGCAGCAGCACGGAGGGTTCGAGCGCCAGGGCCAGCGCGATGTCGAGCAGCTTCTGGTCGCCGTGCGACAAGGTCGCCGACAGGGTATCGGCCTCGTCGGCAAGGCCGAGCAGGTCGGCCACTTCCAGTGCGCGGGCGCGGGCGCCCGGCGGCGGGAAGCGGCGCCCCAGCCCGGCCCACTGGCCACGATGGGCGACGACGGCAGCCATCAAGTTTTCCGCCACCGTCATGGTAGGGAAGAAGCTGGCGACCTGGAACGCCCGGCCGATGCCATGCCGCACGATGGCCCCGCGCGACTGGCCGGTAATGTCGACCCCGTTCAGCCGGACCCCTCCGGAGTCTGGGACGATCGAGCCGGAGACCAGGTTGAAGAACGTGCTCTTGCCGGCGCCGTTGGGCCCGATGATGGCCGTAAGCGAGCCGGTCGGGAAGGCGAGCGTCACGTCCTCGATCGCGGCCACGCCGCCGAACCGCTTCGTCAGGTGCGTGACCTCGAGGCTCAAGGCACGGCCGCCCCGTCAGGCGGCACCGCCGGGCGGGCGCGGCTGCGGCCCATCCGCGCCGCGGCCACGTCGAGCACGCCGCGCCGGAATACCAGGGTGACGAACAGGATCACGACGCCCAAGGCGAGGCCATGATACTCGGTGAACCGGCTGACGACGTCGTTCAGCGCCAGCAGGATCAGCGTGCCGACCAGGGGCCCCAGGAAGCTCGAAATCCCGCCCAGCATGACCGCGAAGATCGCCTGGCCGGAATTCGGCCAGTTCGCCTGCTCCGGATAGGCCCCTGACACGAACAGCGCGGAGAGCACCCCGCCGAGGGCCGCGAAGACGGCGGCGATGACGAAGATGGTGAGCTTGGCCCGCCAGACCACGATGCCGAGGAAGGCGGCACGGGGCTCGTTGTCGCGGATCATGCGCAAGCTGGCGCCCAGCGGCGCGGCGGAGATATGGCGCATGAGCAGCAGCCCCGCGATCGCCGCCACCACGCTCGCCATATAGAGGTTGCTCTGGACCCCGAGGTCGAACCCGAGCAGCGCCCGCCGCGGAATGCCGCCCTGCAGGCCCTGGTCGCCACCGGTCAGGCCCGACCAGGCGATGATCACGCTGTAGAACAGCATCTGCATCGCCAGGGTCACGAAGGCGAAGTAGATCGCGCGGAGCCGGATGCAGATTGCGCCGACGACGAGGGCCGTCATGGCGCTCAACGCCAGGGTGGCGGCGATGGCGACGGGCAGCGGCAGCCCCGTCCGTTGCATCAGCAGCGCGAAGGTGTAGGCGCCGAGGCCATAGAACAAGCCGTGCCCGAAGGAGACGAGCCCGGTGCCGCCCACGAGCAGGTTCAACGAGGTGGCGAACAACGTCATCGCCGAAGCCCGTATCGCGAAGTCGAAGAAGGCCGGGCTGTGCACGAATAACGGCACCAGGAGCAGCACCGCGAGCCCGCAGGCCGCCGTCGACAGGTCACGCCCGGCCTGCCCCACCTCAGACGACCTCGCGCCCGAACAGGCCCGTGGGACGCAGCACCAGGATCGCGATCATGGCCAGGTAGATCAGCCCGTCCGTGAAGGTGGGGAAGCCGATCGTGCCGAAGCCGCGGATCAGCCCGATGCCGATCGCGGCGAGAAGCGCCCCGGCGATCGAGCCCATGCCGCCGATCACGGTGACGATGAAGCTTTCGATCAGCACGGAGAAGCCCATGCCGGCGGTCAGCGAGCGCACCGGCGCGGCCAGCCCGCCCGCCAGCCCGGCCAGCGCGCCACCCACCGCAAACACCAGCGCGAACAGGGCATTGGTGTTGATGCCGAGCGCGGAGACCATGCCCGGGTTGTGCGCAGCGGCGGTGATGATCTTGCCAAGCCGGGTCCGGCTGAGCCCCAAGGCCAGTACGGCCGCGATCAGCAAGGCGATCACGATCAACACGAGATAGAACGGCGGCACGATCCCGCCCGCGATGAACAACGGCGGCACCCTGAACTCGGGCGGCATCCCCATCGCGAGGAAGTCGGCGCCCCAGACGATCTTCACCACGTCATCGCAGATGAGCACCACGGCGTAGCAGACGAGCAACTGCATCAGCACGTCCTGGCCGTAGACCCGGGCGATGAGCGCGCGTTCGAAGAACACGCCGAACACCGCCATGGCGACCCCGGCCAAAACGACGGCCAGGCCGTAATGCCCGGTCTGCTGCATCACCGTGTAGGCGACGTATCCGCCCATCATGTAGAAGGTGCCGTGGGCGAAGTTGACCACCTTGAGCACGCCGAAGATCAGGGTCAGCCCGGCCGCCACGAGAAAGAGCAGCAGTCCCGCGATCAACCCGCTGGTCGTCTGCGTGACGAGACACGCGGGGCTGACGAGGCATCCGCCGAGGGCTTCGAGATCCATGGTCGGCGCCGAGATGGGTCGGCGCTTAGATGAACTTCATCTGCTTCTTCCAGTCCGTCTCCAGCTCGGTGATCTCACCCCAACTGCCGGGCTGGATGTCAACGATGTAGGGCAGCTTCGGAACCGTCTTGCCCCAGCCGATCGCGTAGTCGATCAGGGTATGGTCGTCGCGCATCGTCAGCTTGCCGTTCAGGCCGAACGGGCAGTCGATGGTCAGGCCGGTGAGCGCTTCGGCCATTTTCTTGGGGTCGAGGTTGTTGGTCTTCTTGGCGGCGGCGTCCAGGAACATCCAGGCGGTCGCGTTCTGCCAGGCCCAATTGGTGGGGTACTGGTCGTACTTCTTGCGATAGGCGTCGCCCCAGGCCTTGTTGGCCGGGGTATCGGGCAGGTTGTCCAGATAGCGCGAGCCGCCGTGCATGCCGGCCGGCAGATTGCTGACCGCGGTCAGCACCGGGTAGTCGCCGAGGTTCGGGTTGAACATCGTCATGGCGGAGAACAGGGCGTACACGTTGCCCTGATTGATGAAGGCCGAGAGGTCACCGGCGTAGAGGAGGGAGAACATGCCCTGCGGCTTGGCCTGCAGGAGCTTGGTCAGCACCTCGGTGAAGTCCGGCTGGCCGAGCTTCGGCCAGGCCTGGGTCACCAGCTCCACGTCCGGCTTGAAGTGCTTGAAGAACGCGAGGAACTGCGTGACGGTGTCGTGGCCGTAGGCGTAGTCCGCGGCACAGGTGGCCCAGCGCGTCCACTTGCTCCGGTCGGCCACGCCGGCCGCGTACTGGGCGCCGACGATGCTGTCGTGCACGCCTTGGCGCGCGCACCGGAATGCGGTTGGGACCCGCAGCTTGGGGTCGGCGGTGAGCGACGAGGTTTCGCTCGACGTGTGGATGCACAGCGCGCCGAGGTCGCGCACCACTTCCTGCACGGCAAAGGCGCCGGACGACGCCTCGGCATCGAGGATGATCTCGCAGCCGTCGCTGTTAATCAGCTCGCGGGTGACGCGGGCCGCCTCCTGCGGCTGCCCCTTGCTGTCACGCACGACCAAGTCGACCTTGCGGCCGGCGAGACCGCCTGCCGCATTGATCCTGTCGATCTCCAGTTGCGCGGCGTTGCGCTGCGACGTGCCGAGCAGGGCGATCGGTCCCGAGAGGATGGTCGGCATGCCGACCCGGACCGTTCCGGTTTTGCTGGTGCCCTGCGCCCGGGCGATGGCCGGCATGGCCAGCGTGGCCGCGGCGGTGAGGACGAACGTGCGGCGTGTCGCGCCGATTGCTGTTGGTGACGTCATGCAGGCGGTCCCCCTATCCCGGCGTTTACGCCCTTATTCCACCTCGAAGGCTGTCCGGGCTTGCGCCGCACCGCTTACGAGGCGTGTTGCACGGACTATCGCAGCATCGAGCAACGGGGGGCAAGGCCGACAATGTCGCGGGGGGTCGGACCGGCACGCCCGGCGGCACGGCCCTTGCTCCGTCTATTTAGGGATGGTTGCTCCTGGCACCATCGAACTGGTCGGCGTCACGCGGCGCTACGGCGCGGCAACCGCGGTCGACGGCGTTTCGCTGCGGATCGTGGCCGGCGCTTATTGCTGCTCCTCGGCCCCTCCGGTCGAGAGGGTGAAGCAGGACCTTGGCCTCACCTTGCAGACGACGGCGCTGGATACCGATGCGGTGGCGCAGAAGGCGGTGACCCGGCCGCGCAGCTACGACGTCGCCGATATCGAGTACTTCTTGTACCCTGTTCGTCCTGCTCCTGTACGGTCCAATCCTGACCATCGTCGTGCTCGCGTTCGGCGGCCCGGAGAGTGGGCTCACCTTCCCCGATGCGCGGCCTTTCCTTGCATTGGTTGGGGCAGTTGGTCCGCACCCAGTCGGTCGGCGACCTGGGTGCGACGCTGGCGGCCGGGCTGGGCTTCCGCCGGCGGTTCCACGGCAGCGGCGCGCTGTTCGCGCTGTCGCTGGCCAGCCTGATCGTGCCCTCGATCCTGGTCAGCCTGGGCATCGGGCTGGTGTTTAGCCAGGCCGGCTCGACCCCGCCTGGTGGAGTTCCGCATTCGGCGCGTAGCTCACCTGGACCCCGCCGTTCGGCCTGCTGATCACGTTTGCCGTGCTGAACCGGTTCGCACGGGGTCGAGCGACGCCTTTGTCCCACTCACCTTCGCCCCGGGCGAGGCATATCTAGTGTTTCGTAACGTCACGCTTCGGAGTGCGCCCCATGTCCGGCTATCGCGCTCCGCGCCGACGAATGCCCGCGCCAACTCGACATCATTGCGCAGCGTCTCATCGGCCGCTTTTTGCCGCTGTTTCTGAACCCGAACGCGCCAGCCCTCACGCTTTCCGATGGGTTCGGGAATATCGACTTCAGGCGTTTTTCCGCCGTTAGCGAGCACGACCCGATGATGGCGGGCAGCCTGGCAGATAATGTGAGCAGACCCGCCGCTCCTTTGTCAGCTAATCCGAGCAAGAACCCGCTCTGTTTGCGAGCACGGGCGCGGATGATTGCAAGTGCCTACAGTCACGCCGGCGCGGCTCTGCCGCGACGAAAAGCGCTCTAGCTTGGCCAGCGCGGTCAGGCCGGCGTCACCCCCATTGCGTGGGTCACGTTCATGATCCGCGGCGTGTAGGCGAACCCCTTGCGGGCCGCCCAGGCATTGACCTGCCAGAACAGGGGCACCAGCGCGACGTCGTTCATAAAGCCGGCACTGACTTCGCTGAGCAGCCGCTGGCGGTCCGCGGGGTCGAAGGTGGTCATCGCCTGTTCCAGCGTGGCATCCAGCCGCATGTTGGAATACCCGCCGACATTGGCGTGGCCCAGGGCACGCTCCTTGTTGCGCGTGTGCAGCAGCATCCAGAGCTGCGACATCGTCTCGCCGGTCGCAGTGCCAAAGCCTGAGAGCGTTGCCGTGTAGGCGGGCGTATTGCCCGGACCGCCCAGCATATACTTGCTGCCGAAGACGGCCCAGGGCAGCGCCTCCACTTGGCACTGGATGCCGATGCGGGTGAGCATAGCAGCGACCGCCTGCAGGACCAGGGCGTCGTTCACGTAGCGGTCGTTCGGTCCGTGCAGGGTTATGCGGAAGCCGTTCGGGTATCCGGCGTCCGCCAGCAGCTTCCTGGCAACAATCGGGTCGTAAGCCTCGGGCTTGATGGCCGGGTCGTGGCCGGACATGCCGGGCGAGGCGACCTGGCCAGCCACGACGCCGAGCCCCTCCATGAGCCGCCCGACAAGGGCCTCACGGTCGATCGCCTTCGCGATCGCCTTTCGCACCCGCCAGTCTCGCAGCGGGTTCGGCCAGAGCGGCTTGCCCTCGTTGTCGGACACGTACGGCGACAGGTCGCGGCTGCTGTCGAGCGAGAGGAACATGATCCGCTCGCCCGCGCGGGTGAACAGCGCGATGTCCGGCATGCCGCGCAGCTTGGCGGTGTCCGCCGGGGGAACATCGTTGATCAGGTCAACCTCGTTGTTCAGCAGCGCCGCCACGCGGGAAGGCGGCGAGGTGATCGGGCGGAACTCCACCTGGTCCCATTCTGGCCGCGCCCCCCAGTAGGACTCGTTGCGTTCCAGCACGATGCGATCGCCTTTGGTCCAGCTCTTGAATTTATAGGGGCCCGTGCCGACCAATCCCCGGCTGCCGTCAAATTGCTCCAGGGGGATCGCGCGCGGGTAGATGTAGACGACCGTCAGCTCGTTCGGCAGCAGCGGGTTCGGCTCAGTGGTGCTGATGTGCAGTGTTTGGTCATCGACCTTCTTGTAGGTCTTGCCGCGCAGGTAGGCGCCGGCGGCGGCGCCGGTGCCCTGGATCGTGCGCGAATGGTCGAAGGCGGTGATCACCTGGTCGGCGGTGAAGGGCGTGCCGTCGTGGAAGGTGACGCCCCGGCGCAGCTTGACCTCCCAGTTCAGCGGATCGATCGAGCGCCAGGATTCCGCCAGACCGGGCTGCGGCTGGCTGGAGGCGTCCATCTGCACCAAGTTCTCGAAGACATGGCTGGCGATCTGCTGGTTGCCTGTGGTGACCCACCAGTTGGGATACAGCGACGTGGCTTCCTGGCTGAGCCCCACGCGAAGCGTCTTGGTCGCGGCTGGCTGCGCGAAGGCGGCCCGGCTGGCTAGCAAGCCGGCCAGCCCGGTCAGTGCAAGATCCCGGCGTCTCATGTGGCGGCTCCCATGTCGCGGCTCCTCTGGGCGGCGCGTGCCGGAACGGCCGTGCGCCGGTTGTGGTGCGGTGCAGTATTCGATACGAGGGAGCGCTCGCCAAGGGGAAACCGGCAGCCTTCGCCGTCCAACCGTGCAGGAGCGCCCATGCGGCTTGATTCAGTCGAGTTGGAGGTGATGAGCCGCAAGTTGCAGGCGATCACTGACGAGATGTATTTTGCCGTCCAGCGCGCCGCCCGGTCGAGCTACGTCAAGGAAGCGGCCGACTTCGCCACGGCCATGCTCGACCCGCAGGGCGACGTCTTCGCCTATCCGCCCTCCGCTACGTTCAGCTTCCTAATCGACACCGATTTCCGCAGCACGATCGATGCCGTGCCCGGCCTGGCGCCCGGTGACGTGATCATCACCAACGATCCCTACACCTCACGCGGGCTGTCGACCCACCTGCCGGACCTGCATCTGATCCAGCCGTATTTCGCGCAGGGCCGCATCGTGGCCTACGGCTGGTCGTTCGTGCACTGTGCGGACATCGGCGGCTCGGTGCCGGGCAGCGTGTCGCCGGCGCTGTCGACGATTTTCCAGGAAGGCTTCCGCATCCCGCCAATGCGGCTGGTGAAGGCGGGGGTGTTGAACGAGGAGTTCCTGGCGGTGCTGCGGGTGAACTCGCGCATGCCCGAGGTTGTGGTCGGCGACCTAAAGGCGATGCTGGGGGCGCTGGAGACCGGCAATTCCCGGCTGCGGGACCTGATCGCGAAGCGGGGGGTCGAGCGGCTGCTGGCCGCCCAGCGCGATTTGCAGGACGACACCGAGCAAAAGGCCCGCGCCGTGTTCCGCCGTATTCCGGAAGGCGAGTACGAGTTCTGGGACTTGCTCGACGACGACATGGTCAGCGGCATCCCGATCCGCGTGCGCCTGACGATGCGCGTGCGGGACGGCGCGATCGAGCTGGACCTGACCGGGACCGACCCCGCCGTGCGCTCCGCCTACAACGTGCCGAGCATGGGACGGCGGATGTACTGGCTCAGCTTCCGGCTGACCACCATCCTGACCACGCTCGACCCGATGATGGCACACAACGCCGGCATGTACCGGCCCGTCACGGTGGTGAACCCGCGCGGATCCGTGCTGAACGCCGAGTATCCGGATGCCGTCTGCGTCCGCAACAGCGTGCCCTACCGGTTGTTCGATTCGGTCAGCGGCGCCGTGCTAAAGGCCGATCCTGCGCTGCTGCCGGCGCCATCCGGCGGCACCATGGTGACGATCTCGCTTGCGGAAATCGGGCCGGACGGGTTCTCGCGCGTGGTCGAAGTGATTCAGCCGATGCGCTGCGGCATGGGCGCTTTCCAGGGGCGGGACGGGTTCGACGCGCGGGACAACAGCCTAAACAATATGCGGAACCAGCCGACCGAACTGGTGGAGGCGCAGAGCAGCATCCGCGTGCTGGACTACGACATCCGCCCGGATTCCGGCGGCCCCGGCCAATGGCGCGGCGGCGTGGGCCAGGCCATCACGCTCGAGATCCTGTGCGACGGCGGCATCTTCCTGGCGCGCGGCCTGGACCGCATGCGCTTCCCCGCCTTCGGCGTGGCTGGCGGAAAGCCCGGCGCCACCCTGCGCATCATCCGCAACCGCGGCCGCCCCGACGAGGCGCTGCTGGGCAAGATCCACGAGTTGCACCTGCGCCGCGGCGAAACCGTCACGCTGCTAATGCCAGGGGGAGGCGGGTTCGGGGATCCAATGCTGCGCGATCCAGCTTCCGTGCTGAACGATGTCGTCCGCGGCTTCGTCAGCCAGGAAAGCGCCGCGCGGGATTACGGCGTGGTAATCCGCGACGGCGCCGCGGACGAGGAGGCCACCGCCGCCCGGCGCCAGCACACCCACACCCACACCCCCACCGCGCCGCTGCCGCGCTTCACCTTCGGCGCGGACCGCGACGTTTGGGAGGCGGTCTTCACCGACGATACGATGCGGCGCCTGAACCGCTACTTGTACTCACTGCCGAAGACGGTCCGCCAAGACGTACGCACCCGCATATTCGAGGCGGCTATCCCCGGCATCGCCGCGCCGGCGCGGGAGCCGCGGGCCACCCTGCTCCCAGATCCGGAACAGGCCGCCCAACGGCTGCGCGCCGCGATGGCCGAGGCCGGAGCGTGAGTGCCCGCATCGGCATCGACGTCGGCGGCACCTTCACCGATTTCGTGCTGGCGGATGCGGCGGGCCAACTGGTCCGCTTCAAGGAACCGAGCGTGCCAGAGGATCCGTCGCTCGCGGTCGAACGCGGCCTGCCGCAGTTGCTCGCCCGCGCCGGCATGGTGCCGGACGATGTGGAACTGGTGGTACACGGCACCACGCTGGCGCTGAACGCTATCATCCAGCGCCGCGGCGCCAAGCTGGGCTTGGTGGTGTCGCGGGGCAACCGCGGGGTGCTGGAGATCGCCCGCTCGCAGCTTCCCAGCGCCTTCAGCTTCCTGATCGACAAGGAAGCCCCGCTGGTCCCGCGCAACCTGGTGCTGGAGGTCTCGGCCCGGCTGGACGTGCATGGCACCCCCGTCGCTGCGGCCAGCGCGGAGGAATTGGACGCCGCCGCCAGGACGTTCCGGGATGCCGGGGTGGACGCGATCACGGTGATGCTGCTGCACGCCTATGCCAACCCGGCGTTCGAAACGGGCGTTGCGGACGCGCTGCGCGCCCGGATGCCCGGCGTCGCGGTCAGCGAATCGGCCGCGATCTGGCCAGAGCGGCGCGAGTACGAGCGCTGCCTCATGGCGCTGATGAACGCCTACGTGCAGCCGCTGATGATCACCTACCTCGACCGCTTGCAACGCCGGGTCGCCGCCACTGGCATCGCCGCCCCCGTCTACATCACCAGCAATAACGGTGGTACGCTGAGCATCGAGACGGCGCGGCAGCGGCCGATCGACACCATCCTGTCCGGCCCCGCCTCCGGCGTCACCGCCGCGGCATCCGTCGCGCGGGGCACCGAGTTCGCCAACCTGATCACCGTGGACATGGGGGGCACCAGCGCCGACATGTCGGTGATCCAGGACCGCCAGCCCGCGCAGACGACGCGCACCCATGTCGGCGGCCTGCCGCTGATCGTGCCTGTGGTGGCGGTCAGCGCCATCGGCGCCGGCGGCGGCTCTATCGTCTGGGTGGACGCGCAGAAGCGCCTGAAGGTGGGACCGCACAGCGCCGGCGCCTCGCCGGGCCCGGCCTGCTACGGCCGCGGCGGGGCCGAACCGGCGCTGACGGATTGCTACCTGGTCGCCGGCTACATCGATGCCGGGCACTTCCTCGGCGGCCGGCTGCGGCTGGATGGGGCGGCGGCGGAAGCGGCGCTGGAAGGCGTCGCTGACACGCTGCGCATGGCGGGCGGCGACCGCGCCCGGCGCGTGGCCGAAGCGGCGATCCGCATCACCACTGCGGTCATGTCGAGTGAGATCGCGCGCGACCTGGCGCAGAAGGGGGAGGACGCGCGTGGATTCACCCTGGTGGCCTTCGGCGGTGCCGGGCCGACGCACGCCAATCATCTGGCCGAGGACGCCGGCATCGGCACCGTCATCGTGCCGGCCACGCCCAGCACCTTCTGCGCCCTGGGCGCCATACTCGCCGATGTGAAGCGGGATTTCGTCAGCTCCCGCATGATCCGGCTGGAGGACGGCGTGCCGGCGCTGGCCGAGCTGGCCCGGTGCTACGACCGGCTGGAAGCCATGGCGGCAGCCTGGATCGGCTCGGAGGGCGCGCTACTCGGCGGCACCCGCTACGAGGTCACCGCCGACGCACGCTACCGCGGCCAGGCGTTCGACCTTCCGGTTGTGGTGACCGAGGCATTGCGCCGGGCGCCGGACGCGGCGGCATTTACCGACCTGTTTCACCAGGTGCACGAGAAGATCTACAGCTTCCGCGACACCGCCAGCACGGTGGAGATCACGACGCAACGGCTGCGCGTGGTTGGGGAGATCGCGCCGGTCCCGCTGGCACCGCGCGCCCAGCAGGCAAGCGGTGGCGGTCATGCGAGCATCCGTCTGGTGTTCCTGGACGGAGGCGAAACGGCGGCCCAGGTCTGGCAGCGGGAGGGGCTGCGGCGCGGCCAGGTGATCCCCGGCCCGGCAATCATCGAGCAGGAGGACACGACGACACTCGTCCTGCCCGGCTGGACCGCTGCAACGGACGGCACCGGCAACTTGTTGCTGCGGCGCGCGCAATGAACGGGGGTCCGGTACCGGAGGCACTGGTGGCCTTCCGGCGCGGCCTCGACCTGGCGGTCGCGCGTGTCGGCCTGGAGGCAGGTCCGTTCTCTCAGTGGCTTTACGACGGGGCATTTCTACGCTGGAACGCTTGATCAGCCGCGACGCCGCGCCGAAGCGGCGCTTGCCGACGGAGTTGCAGCGGCATCTGGAGCGCATCGACACCATCCGTGGCCACGGTCTGCGCCTGTCGTGCCCGGCCGACTTGCCATCTGCCCCGCTCGAGCGCTGGCGCGCAGTGCGCGCACCGCTAAACCAGCCAAGCTGGCGGTATTGCAGGAGCCGCGGCGCACCGCCACGCTCGCAGCCCTGTTGCAGACACTCGAGTCCACGGCGCTCGATGACGCCGATCCACCAGGCCGCGCAGAGCCGCTTGGTTAACAAAACTGGGCGACGGAGAAGCTGTCGTATTCTCTTTAGGAAAACCATTTTCTTGTCGGTTGACTCCTAACGCCTACATGGTATTCGTCGTCGCGTAGTAGTGGAAAGCAACCATGTGCGGGATCGTAGGCCTGTTCCTCAAGCGCCCAGGTCTGGAAGCCAGCCTTGGAAGGCATCTTGCCGTCATGCTCGGCACGATGGGCGACCGAGGGCCCGATAGTGCGGGTTTTGCCGTATACGGTGCCGGAGATGGGACCAAACTCACTGTGCGTGGTCCTGGGCTCGCCGCAGCGGCCAACAAATTGGGAGTGCGCTGCGAGGTAAGGGACACGCACGCGGTCCTGCATGTCCCAGAATGCCGGCTTGGGCAGGTCCGGGCAGCCCTGGACGCGATGCCCGGCGTTGCCATCGTCGGCGAAGGCCAGAGAATGGAGCTCTACAAGGCAGTCGGCCTGCCCACGGACGTGGCCGAGCGATTTGGCCTCGCGTTCATGGCGGGCACCCACGGGATCGGCCATACGCGGATGGCGACCGAGAGTGCCGTGACAACGGATGGAGCCCACCCCTACACGACGGGCTCGGACCAGTGCCTGGTCCATAACGGCAGCCTCTCCAACCACAACGCCCTTCGCCGAAAGCTGGTTCGCGAAGGCTTCCGGTTTGAAACCGAAAACGACTCCGAAGTCGCAGCCGCGTATCTGTCCTGGCGGATGAGAGAGGGAGACAGCGTGGTGGCGGCGCTGGAGGCGGGTTTGTCAGACCTCGACGGGTTCTACACCTTCGTCGTCGGCACCCGCACCGGCTTCGCGGTGCTCCGCGACCCGATCTGCTGCAAGCCCGCCGTGATGGCGGAAACCGACGACTGGGTCGCGTTTGGTAGCGAGTACCGGGCGTTGGTCGACCTTCCCGACATCGGGCATGCCCGGGTGTGGGAGCCGGAGCCTGCCCGCGTCTATGCATGGGAGCGGGCCGAGTGACTGCCGAGACGGTGGACCTTGCCGACGGCCGCGCCCGGGACCTCAACGGCGCCCTTCACGCCCTCCGGCAGGACACCAACAGGACCGTCTGGCGGGTGCTGAACCCCCGCGGACAGCATGCGCTTGCGGTCGGGGTTGACGCCCCTGTACGCGTCGAGATCGGCGGGCACGCCGGATATTACTGCGCCGGAATGAACAAGGGCGCGACCGTCGTCATCGAAGGCAACGCCGGAAACGGCGTGGCCGAGAACATGATGTCCGGGCGGGTTGAAGTGCTTGGTGACGCAAGCGCTGCGGCTGGCGCCACGGCGCATGGCGGCCTGCTGGTCGTCCGCGGAAATGCCGCGGCGCGGTGCGGGATCAGCATGAAGGGTGTGGACATCGTGGTTGGCGGCAACGTCGGACATATGAGCGCCTTCATGGCGCAGGCAGGGACGCTGACGGTGCTGGGCGACGCCGGCGACAGCCTTGGCGACAGCATCTATGAGGCGCAGCTGTTCGTCCGCGGCACCGTCGGCAGCCTGGGCGCGGACTGCATCCAGAAGCCGATGCGGGATGAGCACCTGGCGGCCCTGGCCGCACGACTTGAAGCGGCCGGGTTCGGCGATGCCGACGTCCGGTCGTTTCGCCGTTATGGCTCGGCCAGGCGCCTCTATCACTTCCATGTCGACAATGCGGGCGAGTACTGATGGACTACCCTGTGCAGCATCGGCCAGCTCCGCGCCAAAGCGCGACGTTCGATCCCGCCACCCTGGCGGAGATCCGGCGTGCGGCCGCGACGGGCATATACGACATCCGCGGCTACGGCGCGAAGCGCCCCTTGCCCCACTTCGACGATTTGCTGTTCCTCGGCGCCAGCATCAGCCGCTACCCCCTAGAGGGCTACCGGGAGCGCTGCGGCACCGACGTTACGCTCGGTGCGCGCTATGCCAAGAAGCCCGTCGAGCTGAAGATTCCGGTCACCATTGCCGGCATGAGCTTCGGCAGCCTGTCGGCGCAGGCAAAGGAGGCGCTGGGACGCGGCGCAACCATTGCCGGGACCAGCACTACGACGGGCGACGGAGGCATGACGCAGGAGGAGCGTCGGTCCTCACGGACCCTAGTCTACCAGTACCTGCCGAGTCGATACGGGATGAACCCGGACGACCTGCGCGCCGCCGACGCGATCGAGATCGTCATCGGCCAGGGCGCCAAGCCTGGCGGCGGCGGGATGCTGCTTGGCCAGAAGATCACGCCACGCGTCGCCGCCATGCGGACGCTTCCGCCCGGCATCGATCAGCGCAGCGCTAGCCGCCATCCCGACTGGACGGGTCCGGACGACCTCGAGATCAAGATCCTCGAGCTACGCGAGATCACCGACTGGGAGAAGCCGATCTACGTCAAGGTCGGGGCATCGCGCCCCTATTACGATACGGCGCTCGCGGCGAAGGCCGGAGCCGACGTCGTGGTGCTGGACGGCATGCAGGGCGGTACGGCGGCGACGCAGACGGTGTTCATCGAGAATGTGGGACTCCCGATTCTAGCTGCCATCCGGCCCGCCGTGCAGGCTCTCCAAGACCTTGGGCTGCACCGCACCGTGCAGCTGATCGTCTCCGGCGGCATCCGCAGCGGCGCCGACGTGGCCAAAGCGCTGGCGTTGGGTGCCGACGCGGTCAGCATCGGCACTGCCGCCCTGGCTGCATTAGGCGACAACGACCCTGCGTTCGAGGCTGAGTATGCGATGCTCGGCACCCGCGCCGGCGCCTACGACGCCTGGCACGAGGGGCGCGATCCCGCGGGCATCACCACTCAAGACCCCGAGCTTTCGGCGCGGCTCGACCCGGTCCTGGGTGGACGGCGCCTTGCGAATTACCTCGCCGTGCTCGCCCTCGAGGCCCAGACGATCGCGCGGGCCTGCGGCAAGAGCCACGTCCATAACCTCGAGCCGGAGGATCTCGTGGCCCTGACCGTCGAAGCCGCCGCCATGGCCCGCGTACCCCTTGCCGGCACATCGTGGGTGCCGGGCCAATGAGCAAGCTGTCCGGCAAAGCTAGGGAACTCGGGATCCGCTACTTCCTCATCGCTTACACGGACCTCTTCGGCGTGCTCCGGGCCAAGCTTGTCCCAGCCTCCGCGATCGACGGGATGGCCGGGGACGGCGCGGGGTTTGCGGGCTACGCCACCTGGTTCGACATGAGCCCAGCAGACCCGGACGTGCTGGCCGTTCCCGATCCCGACACGCTGATCCAGCTCCCGTGGAAGCCGGAGGTCGGGTGGTTGGCGGCCAACCCGACCATGTCGGGGAAGGAGGTCGAGCAGGCGCCGCGGAACGTGCTCCGCCGCGTCATTGCACGCGCGGACGAGATGGGCCTGGAGATGCGTACCGGCGTCGAGCCGGAATTCTTCCTGGTCCACCCCGACGGGCTCTCAATCGGCGATGTCGCCGACCGGCAGACCAAGCCCTGCTACGACCAACTGACGTTGATGCGCCGTTACGACGTGATCGCGGAGATCAGCGACGCGATGGAGATCCTAGGCTGGGGCCCCTACCAGAACGACCACGAGGACGCGAACGGCCAGTACGAGATGAACTGGGCTTACGCCCCAGCATTGATCACCGCGGACCGGCACGTGTTTTTCAAGTATATGGTCCGCACGATCGCCGAGAAGCATGGCATGCGCGCCACGTTCATGCCGAAGCCGTTCGCCGACCTCACCGGCTCCGGCTGCCACGCGCATATCTCGGTCTGGAAAGGTCAGGAAAACGCGTTCAAGGGCGACGACCAACTGGGCTTATCGCCCGCTCGCCCGGCAATTCCTCGGCGGCATCATGGAGCATGCTGAGGCTCTTTGCGCCCTGACCAACCCGGCGGTGAACAGCTACAAACGCATCAACGCGCCCGTCACCACCTCGGGCGCAACCTGGTCGCCCAGCACCGTCAGCTGGGGGGGAAACAACCGCACGCACATGGTCCGGGTGCCAGGGCCGGGACGCGTCGAGTACCGGCTGGCCGATGGCGCCGCCAACCCGTACCTCCTGCAAGCCGGGCTGCTGGCGGCAGGACTGGACGGCGTCGAACGGAATCTCGACCCTGGCAAGCGGCTCGACCTGGACATGTATGTCGCGGGGCATGCCGTAGAAGGCGCGCGCCGGCTGCCATTGAACCTGCTCGACGCGATCCGCGCGCTTGATGCGTCCGCGCCCATGCGTGATGCCCTCGGCGCCTCGTTCGCGAACTCCTATGGTAAGCTTAAGCGCCAGGATTGGGACGCCTACTCGCGCCACCTGACGCAATGGGAACGCGACACCACTCTGGATTGCTGAGACATGGCCGAAACGCGGGACGTCGTTGTAATCGGGGCGGCGCCACGGCGCACTTTTCGGGAACCCTTCGTACGCATTACAGCATCCCCATCAATGGTCAGGTCGCTCGAGCCAGCTTGGCAATGTTCGAGGATTTTCCGGCGCTCCTCGGAGGAGACCCGGACGCGGACGCCGGGGTGGTCCAGTCGGGCTATCAATGCCCTCAAGTTTCCGGCCGAAGGTCGGCGCCGGCCTGGAGGCAAGTTAAAGCTCTGTCGGGAGCCGATCAAAGTTTCTGATTATCGCAGTCATGCGGAGCGATCTCTCTTTAGTCGCCTACGGGACGAAACGACTGGTGCACGTCATGTCAGCTTACAACATCCGTTTGGAGCAGCCGACCGGAGCACGGATTATCCCCGTGGGTAGACGATGAAGGACAGATATGTGGACGGCAATTCGGGCAAACTTTCTGGCCCGTGCCTCGCGCTCGCATCGAAAAACAGCGTGTCACCGGGCTCCATGTCGTAGACTTGGTCGCCGTGGCGGTATCTTACCCGGCCAGTCAACATATAAATCAGCTCCGTGCCTACATGTTGGAATGAGGTGTAAGGCGCCGCGTCCGCGGAAAGGATGATGAGGTATGGTTCGACCGCGACCGACCCCGCGACCGAATGGCCCAGGAGTTCATATTGGTGCCCGGCCTTCGTGCCGCGCCTGTCGATCCGCACCCCGGCGCCGGCCTTGACGAACGAGCAATCGCGCTTCGGCTCGCTCCCAGCAACTAGCGCGGCAAGCGAGACGTTCAAGGCGGTCGCAATCGCGTCCAATGTGCTGAGTGAGGCCGAGATCTGCCCATTTTCGATTTTGGACAGCATCCCAACCGAGATCCCCGCCGCCGTAGCCAGTTCCGTCCCTGTCAGGCCAAGGCGGACTCTTGCGAACCGTACCGCCCGGCCGATCCTTTCCTCGAGCGTACCCGCGACCTCCGCGGGCGCATTGGATCCGGTTGCAAGCGGCGGTCTGGCCTGCTTTCTCCTATGCTGCGGGTCAGTTACTCCCGTGCTCATGTGGGACCCTATACGGTCGTTGGGCGCGAGATAACAAGCTCTCGAACCCTTGGGCGTCCTTAGTCGTGCGAAGGCATCGTCAACTTGGCCGACCATGTATGCAACAAAGCCTGCGGGACAGGCTGGGCGCACCGACGGCGATATCTGAGCGGTGATGCCGGTGATGTCGGCCCAGGTCTGGAAAGCCTGGGTTCGGGCAGTGCGATACTGGGTGGCCGGGAGGCGGTGGCGTTGGAGGGGGAAAAGGTTGTTGATCCCATCATGGGCGGAGAGGAAGCACCGAGCATGCCCAGGTGACTTGAACCGGCCTGCTCGAAGGCTTTTTTTGACAATGCATGGCATCGACGATGACCACGGCGCCGGTCAGGCCAAGGGTGCCGGTGGCTCGGGTGCATCGCCTGACCCAAGACGGGGCGGGGGCCATTGCTCTCTGATCTCTTCACCATGGCTTCGCGTGAGCCTACCGGTGATCCCAGGCGCCGCTCTAAGGGAGCGTCCGGGTCAATTCCGCACACGGGCTCCTCGATGTGGACGATCACCTTGGTAGGTTTCCAGGTTCCTGCGCGGCAACGGCGGGCAGGACTTAAATTGATCGGGAGTTCCGCAATTCTCAGAGTTCCTGCCCGCACTGGCGCTAGGCGGTTGCAAGTCAGCATTGTAGGTGCCCGGCTGAGCGTAGGCCGCAGTCGCCTGTGTGAAACCCGCCAGCGCTGCAACCCATACAAGACGTCGCATTGGTGTTCTCCGTCTCTTACTCCGGTTGGATCCTAGTGCCTCGTGGCAACGCAGTCCAACTTCTTGAAGGTGGTACGCGCTCATGTGGAGTGTTTGGTCTCAGCTTTCGGGGACCCCCGGGGCAAGCAGGCCCACCCGGGCGAGGGACACGAGACGGAAAGGGACCTGCATCAATCGAATCGCAATGTGCGGCGACAATCTGGATGGTTGAGCGCGGCGATCTGGATGGTGATTGCCGGGGGTGACCGGCGGCTGGCGTAGCCGGCCGTAGGTCATCCCCGGCAAGGTCGGCCT
>JAABUK010004528.1_pt1 | contig 22457 bp, 27 predicted proteins | sample 5559141 | NCBI WGS metagenome assembly JAABUK01 (sample SAMN10711869, study PRJNA513367) | rock metagenome | isolation source: Antarctica rocks | place: Antarctica: Victoria Land, Pudding Butte nord | collected 2016-01-03
TGCACTGCCAGTGCATTGGCTTGTCTCACTTGGCAGAGGCACCGCTGCAAAGCCAGTTACGTCTCGTGGATCAGACCTTGCTGTCGTTTGTTGCATCCTTCTTTTCACCTCCCCAGTGCCAAGCCGCCTGGAGGGTGTTGGTGACTTGAAGGGAACTGCTGGACTGCTGGCCATTAAAGTGTCGTGAACAGCCAGTACTTGGGTCAAAGGCAAACAAGCAGCAGGCAGCAGGCAGAGACTATTCAGCCGGCATAGATGTCACTTCTGGTTCTGCGTACAGTTGCGTATGTCGTGTGACTCGTTACAGAGGACGGCATGGCCACAACATCGGGTGAAGCTGACCCGGTCACAGCAAAACAGACCCATTTGAGCATTTGCAGCAGATTGGAGTAAGAACAATTGCAAATGTGCGACAGCTGCGCCTAAACTAAAGCGAAAGCTTGCTTTTGCTTCGCAATTTGAACACAGGGTTCTTTCGTGTTGCAAAGTTGGTTTCTGTGCGATTTAATCCATCAGACTTGAGGCTGGGCAAAGGATGTAAAACGCTTCTCTCTCTCTCAAGGTTCCGCAGCAAAGCTTCGAACGTTCACATTCACGTTCAAAGCCTTGTCGCTGGATGTGTCACAACCTTACACAGCAGACTTACCAGCTTTGGTCTGTCGCAACAGCACAACCAGTTAGTACTTGTTCGCATCTTCCTGGCGTTATATGTTGCCTGCACGACCAGCAACGAGCACCATGGCTTGTTGCGCTTTTCAGTGAGTAATTACATCCTCCTTTTGTAAGGTTGCTGGCCCAAGCAACTTGTGGTTCCAGTCCTGTTCCACGGGTTCGCGAGCCCAGTGGGAGCATGTCGGAACCCGTTGATAAGGTGTCCGCTTCTGACTATGCCAAGCCACAGGACCAAGAGGACGTGCGTGAAGTTAAGCATGGTGCGCAGGGATTTGTCACATACGCCATCTACGTCACTTTGGGAGCTGGGCTGCTTTTCCCTTGGAACGCTTTTATCACTGCTGCTGATTACTTTGAATTGGAGTTTCCGGTATGCCGCATTGGGGTCATTGAGTTTCTTGTGTGTATTGCGCAACTATTAATTGTAGCAGATCATTATATAGCAAGCCACTACTTTAACAAATGGTTCCAACGCTTCAGAGCAGCCCTATTCAAGCGCTTTGAGACAACCAGCATATCATGCTTGCCACATTTGCAGGGCCAGCATACTGACAGGCTGATCACAGTCTGCTACCTACCTGTAACGCTGGCCATGCTACTGCTCATGATTCACTATAACGATCGCACAAATATTGCTCTGCGGATTGTTGGCGGCATGGCAGGCTTTTGTATATCAATGATTGCTGTACCTGTGGTGAGTTGTTGCATTGTAAAAACGTAACAACTGATTTCGTAACTCCCTGCCTAATCCCCCTGTCTGCACACCAGCCTTCTGGGCATGTCTGCAAACCAGGCAGTGCCAAGCTGTTTGTTCCCACACATGACTGCGGCCCATTTTCTTTGTGGTATAGCTGTATGTTATTGTCTGGAGGCAGACATTAGATGATAGTCCTGGCAGCCTCCATGCTGCTTGCGATGACGCACACAATGTGGTCCTGTTTGGCCAGAACCCCCGCTGCGTGTTGAGCATGTGCTTGTATGCAGCTGGATGCCTTTGCGTCACACCAGTCGCCATTGTCAGTCATTCTCCTCTTTGTGGTGTTTGTGGGTTTCTCTGATGGCATTGCCCAAGGTGCTATTTTTGGCGATGTTGCTCTTCTGCCACCCAAATACACCCAGGTATGCTTGCCCTTCCTATCATGTCAGACAGACCTTTGGATTACATGTTGCATGCCCATATTGGCTGGGTTGCTTTTGCTTGTCCTCACTGCATTTTTCTACTCTCCACATGACAGTTTCTCCCTGGTGTGCATGCAACAAGTGTAAAAGCATACCTGAAGGCATACTTCAAGAGCCACCAGTCAAACTACAGCTGCTGGTCTGTTGTCAAATTCAGGGGCTTGTAATGATGCTGCAAGCTGCCTCACTTATAGGGCATCTGCATGCTGTTTACTTATAGATACATTTGCTGCATCTACCAGCATCTAGCAGCATAACCATGCTTGACATGCGGCAAGTCCAGAGATCTAGCAGCATATTCTCATTCTCAGCTACATTGCAGGCAGTGGTAACTGGCACTGCAGTCTCAGGAGTGGCAGTCTCTTTGCTGCGGGTCATCACCAAAGCTGCCTTGCCTGACACTGCGGAAGGGCTTAGGAAAAGCGCAGGCACGTACCCTATTGTGTGCATATCACACAAAGCAAATGCTCTCCTCTCATATGTTGTGTTGCAACATCCACTGCACCACCCAGCTGTTCCCTCTAATTTCTCACAGAATAGTGTATGCCGCAATAAATGGGCAAAACTTGGTGTGCCTGGTGCATCAATGGATCTGAGTGTGCAACTGCAGCAGAGCTCATGGCAGCAGTGATGAAATGATGTTTGCAGTGAATCTTAATGCTGCCATGTGGTGTGCAGGGGTGTACTTTGCAGCGTCAGCCTTTGTATGCGCTGTTTGTTTCCTGCTGTATGCTTGTGTTTTACCCAAGCTACCCTTTGTACAATACCACCGTAAGAGGAGCAAGTCCAGCCTGCAGCCCTACATCATGGAAGCTATTCCACCCAGACCAGCAGTAGAAGAACAAGACAGACGGGCCAGCTCTCACAGCAAAGTCGAGCCTGATACGGATGCAGAACTACATGATCAGGAGGTCTGTGGCTGCTTCCCCACAAAAGCTCATAAGATGTGCCTGCTAACAACGCTGACCTGATGGCCCTTAGCATGCTTTACAGCATTTGCATGATGCTCTACCAGCCAGACAGCTACCAGTACTTTGACATGCATGAACAATTGCTGGCTTGTAAGTGCTTCATTTATCACGTGCAAGTGTTGTCATATTATGCCACATGCTCCTGCTCCCTTGCAAAATTGTTGCCTGGTTGCTGTGCAACCTGGTTGAGCCGTTGAAAAAGCAAGCCTAAGGTTGTGTTGTGCAGGAAGGAACCGCTCACCTGATAGATGGGCGCACGTCATCAGATGGTGAAGTGGCAGTGCAGCCCACTGGTGGCGCCATCCTCCAGGGTGACCGGCGGCAGCGCTTCAGCTATATGTACACTGCCAGAGCAATATGGCAACCCGCCGCTTCTGTGTGCTCAGTCTACACTATCACTATAGCCATCTTCCCTGGCTTTCTTGCTGAAGACATATCATCACAGCAGCTAGGCAGCTGGTACCCTATACTGCTCATCACTGCCTTCAACATAGCAGATGCAGCCGGCAAAATTCTGCCTGTGCAAGCACAGTTTGCGATGCAGAACAGAAGGTTGATACTGAGCTTGTGTTTGGCAAGACTTCTGTTTCTGCCAGCTTTCTACGTGGCGGCCAGCCAAGGTTTTGGGCCATTTGTGATGGCCTTGTTGACCTTGGCTTTAGGTTTGACCAACGGCTACTTGACAGCAGTGGCCATGATGGTAGCTCCTCAAGGCCTTGAAGTAAGAGTACTACGACCTCCTGCCATGCTGTAGAATGTGTCATGACACACAGAGGGTGCCTTACATCCTTGCTTGTATGCTCAGCAGTGCATGCAGACCTTCACGGTGTGGTGCGGATGATCTCAGCACAAAAATCACCGGCACATATGCATATTTGAAGTGTTCAGGCTGCTTTCTTCACGGCAGTTCATGCTTGCTACACCCAGCAGAACAGATGTCACATGCATGGTTGCTATTGATCAAAACTGGCTTTGCAGCATGGCATGATGCTTTTTGTGTGACGAATCTGTGCAGGGTCAGCAAGCTCATATGGCTGGTAACATCATGGCATTTTTCCTCGTCTTTGGCTGTTCTCTTGGAGCAGCTGCTGGGTTTCTCTGGCTACTGTAGATCGGGCACCAAACAAATCATCAATCAGATCTCAGTACCCACCTGCTGCCGTGCTATAGGACAATCTCGATGATGACTGTAGCTTTTTAGTAGCATGACATATGTGCAGCTTGCATATGATACCTGTATAAATGTTTAGTTAACGCTTGTGAATGATGTGACACATGATTGATGAACTGTTCTGCATCCATCTTGCTATTGTACAGTATCTTCTCTTCAAATGTTTGATGGGACACTACAACATGGACCTACAGCCACAACATTTGAGGTACAAGCAACCGGGCAGGTTGCTGCTCGGCTATGCACCTTGTAAAGGACAACTGAGGTGTAGCACCGACCCAAACATCTCATGCTTGCCATGAGTCAAAGGGCACAAGCTGCATGAAGTGCTGAAGAGAGCTGATACTGCACACTGCTGGTAAAGATACATCAGGCAACATGGCTCTAAACATTGAGTTGCCTTACACCTGTTACCCTGATATACATGACAGCATGCCAATTACATGTGTTGATGAAAGTTACAATGGCCTAAGGTGACAACCAAGCAAGCCACGGCCAGCCCAGGAGTGCGGTGTGAGCTTCAGATTGACAATGTTCCCTCGTCTCAGCACGCGCGCATCAACCTCTCGATTCTCATGAGCCTGCAGCAAAATCTTTATGTTGAGGCTTGCTCAACTGATAGTCCCCATACAGCACACAGCCACAATACTTGATGCAGTGTCCACACTAAAAACTTAATACTGTGCTCACTATTTGCAATAGTGGCAAGCCTTTCTGGCAAGAGTTCTGGCAAGAGTTCACTGCGGCTGACGCACACCTGAAGAGCAGCTGCAACAGCAGGCAGTGTATTTGGCGTCTGTCCTGTGACGCTTGCAAAGGCAATGAGCTGGTCCCCAACTGCTACACCTGCCTCCTCAGCAGGAGAGTCGCTGGACACCTCATCGACAAGTGCAAAGGGCCTCATAGCAGGCACAGCAGTGGGAGATGTATGAAGGGGCAGAGGTGCAGAAGTGTGGGTCTCAGTGACTCTGGGCCTTTTGGCAGTGTCTGCAGCTGGAGCTCTTCTGGCCTCAGCATGCAGCTCATGCATCAGCTGCTCTATTTGACTGGTCACCCTCTTGTGATCATTGGTCAGCACTGCAACAGAAATCGGACTGCACTTCGGCAACATACACAAGCCCTCATGCACATCTGAAACTAGCAACAGCACCTGCCACTTGCTGCCTGTCTGCTCTTATAGCTGGAACGTCAATGTCCCCTCGAGGGAAGCCCTGCATCGTTCAAATCTTCGATGTGGGTCGCGGCATACGACGCTGCAACAATCAAACAGCTTCCAAGCTTTACCTCCCCATCAACCAGCTTGTCCTGTAACCCAACTCCTGTGGCTTCTAGCCTGGCAGAGCAGTCCTGTATGGTTGCTTCCAGCCTGTCGCGTTCTTGCATTTTGGCCTTGATCTGCTGTTTGAGATGGTCTGACATGTGCATACTAGCAAAGCTGGCCAAGATTTGTTGTTTACCCGTCAGCAGAGGTGATGTTGTTTCCGTATTCTGGGATCAGTGACCTAGTCTTTGAGAGCAGGCGGTTGCTGCAGAGGATGAGAGGAGCTGCGGCGAATACGAGCTGCTGTATGTGTGTGTGGACGAGCAACTTGCCGGAGGGTATGCGGAGCTGGTGCCATAGCAAATACACAGACACTCAACAAAGAACCACACGCTCCGAAACCATAAGCAAGCTCATCTGTGGTTTCGGGGGTGCAGCATATCATCTCAGCCCAATACAACATCAGTTTGAAAGGTGATCCGGCCTCAGTCATTTCCGTCTCCAGTCTGGCTCATGTTTGTCTCCATCTATAGGGTTTGGAATCCCTTCATGTACTGCTTCCAAAGTACAAGGAAAGGCAGTTCAATCGAAACTTGGTGCTGAGTGCTCAATTTCCTGTGATGTTGCCTCTCATGATTCTGCACTCGTATGAGATGGTCTATTTTGCTAGCACATGCGTCCGCATGAAATCTCTGATCAGAAATGCAACCAGCAAGTCACATATGTGCCAGGCTGCAGTCTGGTCCCCGCATAATAGGCTGTGCTTCACGCTGCACACGTGCGCTAAAGCATGCTGATGCGAGCAGTTCAACATAGGCAATACTGCTGCAGGTTAAGTGTACGCAGCAGCAGTATAACCGCTGCAATTTGGACATTCATGGAGAGGTAGTGTGGCAACCACACTACAAAGTTGCATCAGGCAGCCTCGCACATGGCATTGATCACTCAATAATTGGAGAACCATGTGTTGCTCTATGCTTTGTGTTGCAGACATGCCGCACAGCAGGTTTGCAGACCCAGCAGACGCCTGTTCTGTTCAAAGTTGAAAACAAAGTTTCAAAAACTACAGCAACAGCTGCAACCCCACTCCAAGTAGAAGAATACAGGCAACAAGTCTCATCAACCTGGTTGATTTTGTGGAATCTTTGAGGGTTTGGAGTCTTTGACGATGGTTTGCACAGGTCGTGCATATTTGGGAACAGTGTCTGACTGATGCCTGCATTGTACATGCAGTATGATTGCCATCACTTTGTGCCAGCTGCAATGATAAGAGGCACTAGCAGCAATGCTACTAGTGACTGTTTGGACTGTTTGCTCTGATGGGCCCCATCCATTTGTTTGCACCGAGCAAGCTGGGTGTGCATTGGCTGCTGCCACAGGTCTGGTCAGAATATTTGCAGTGCGGTGAAAGGAGGATGTCTCATTGGGGTATCTGAGTTGATCTTCCTGGCTTTGAAGGCAGCAACTATTGATGCATCGTCTGGAGAGGCAGAATGTGACCGCTTCTGGGTTGCTACTCTGGTGTTAGAAGCAGAGTCACTGGTTGACATCTGAGACGGACTATTGCATTTTGTTGTGACCAAGGCTGTCAGAGGTGTATTCAACACGTGATTATTCTGCTGGTGTTGCTGTCGCAGCATGTCCACATGTGCAGTCAGGTATCCATTTTCAGTTTTGACCTGCAAACATATGCAGACGTCTGAACTGCACAGGATGCTCAGCTTCACGGCTCCTTAGCACAAGCAGTGGTGTGATGCACAGATGGGCAGCAGACATGCTGCACTTACAGGTTCGAGAGGGGGCCTACGATTTGCAAGGCCTTTTGCAGCTGTTCCACACTCATGTTGTCCATCTGTTGCTTGCTGACAGGGCAGCTTTTGAAAGCTTGAGGTGTTGCACTTTGACCGGTAGTCACAGTGTCGATACACTCATTGATCTTGCCCCTGGCCTGCTGCTGTTGCCCGCTGCTGTTGCGATCTGTGTGACAGTGACCTGGAGGATCCGGCGGCAAACGCGCCATAAAATCCCTGACTGACATATCGGCCGTGAGCTTGTTCAAGGCAAGTACATATCACTGATGTCTCGCCTAATGAGATCCTATACGCCACACACCGTGTCACACAACACGAACGGCTTTTGCTGTGTCTCGAAGAGCGTCGCGAAAGGTGACTTCTTCGCATGCTTCTTCATCAGTCAAAGGCCCGGTCAAGGTCTACCTGCTTTGGCGTAGCACAGGGCGTAGCATTGCTTTCTCACAGACATAGTTGCGCCTCGCCAGCCAGCACGTGAGAGCGGGCGGGCGAGTCTGGAAGCTCGGTTTCGTCAGCAACCTCGACGGGCAAGCAGGAATGTTGAGGGTCTGTTAGGTCACACACGCACTCAAGTGGCTTCAGTGGCGCTCCGAAAGGTGCGATCCTGCAACACGCATGTCGCGTTGCCGATGAAAATTTGACAAATTGGACAACACACTGTCATGAAGTTGGTTCCGCCTCCGTGGAAGTTTCAATGCTGTATCGTGACCTTTGTTTGAAGTACACCAAAAGGTCACAAGTTTTCGAAAACTTTGTCTGCATTGTATGCATCTACTGCAGGATTGTGCTCTCGCTCAGCCGTGCACCTGCACCCGGGCTCAGGACAGTCTGTACTCCTGGTCAGGCGTGTAATCACAATCGCCACTGTTCTCCTTGCAGCATTCTGAGTGCTAGAACAGTGGGGTCAGGGTCAGTCTCCACACGCCTTAACCACTGGGCGAAGCCTAGCAGCTGGTGGAGTACGTTGCAGCAGCAGCAGTTGTGATAGCAGTACTGGCAGAGCCGTCCCGTCAAAGCAGGGCATCGCCTTATGAAAGCAGCCAGCAGTGAGATATTACAATTCCTTGAACATGCATGCCTGGGACAAAATTTCGTTTGCCAGAAGACCTGATGCCAAAAAACTATAGGTGATTCTGCTTTGCCTGATTGCATGACATCAATGTAACTTTCTCATCAACGCTGACTACAGAGCCCTCTGGAAAACTGTAGGGATGATGTGCAGGTTCAGGGCACAAGGATATGAGCCATCTGACTAGTCTTGCAGTGAAGGGCTGTGAGACACTGCACAAGCTACAGGAGATGCTGCAGATGGGTGCTGAAGGTCAAGCTCATGCTCATCTACCTGGACCTCAAGCCACGCTATCCTCCAAGGTAAATATGATGCAACCAGCAACTTTGGTTTTAAACATGAGCAGCCACAGGTTTGCTTAGCAATGTGACTTGCATTGTCATGCAACTTGCATGATGCTTGGTTCTGCATGCATTATCAAGTCCAGTAAGCGGCCTTTCAGATTCTGCATGGCGACTTGCAGCAAATGGTGTGATTGCTGACATTGTTCCAGGGCTGCAGGCATGCTGACTGCTTGTTTGTGTGGCAGGTAAGCAGCAGCAGCGCAGCTTTATCAGCACCACATCAAGTCTTGCCAGTGCTTCAACAGCCGGCAGAGATCATCAGCAGGTCACTCCCTGCTGAGACACCTCAGAGTGGTTCATGCTTGAATCCAGCCACAACACTGGGCATGACACAAGCTTTACCACTCAGCAGAAGCCAGCAAGCCAAGGTTGCGTCATCACCTGATCATTGTACTCAACCCAGTGAGGCTACAGCAGAGCGGCTGCAAGGCCAGCCTCTGACCATAAGCACAGTCAGATCTGCATCCCCCAGCAGGTTTGCAACCCAGCAGCAGCTCAGACCTGTGTCTGCTGACTTGTTGGCAAATAGCATCCATTCTTCAGCTACTCAGTCAGGGCATATTGAGCCGGCATCCAGTCAGAGGACAGTTCTTCCACCGCAGTCAGGTGCCATCACAAGGTTGCTTCAAAATGATCAAGGCATCAATTTTGTTGAGAGTCATTCAGAAGCCACAGGCCATGCTGCAACTGCACAGCCCAGGCTTGCCAGTTGGCCCAACCACTCGAGTGACTCACAGGAGCTGCGTCAGTGGCAGCAGCAGCAGCAGCAGCAACATTCAGTGCAGCAGCAGCAACAGCAGCAGCAGCCACTATCACAGCAGCAACACGCTACAACTGAGTCCTTGTCAAGGCAGAGGGCAGGGCCAAGCGCGTCCCCGTCCTTACAGACGCCCAGCTTGTTTTCCATGCTGCCTCTTGTGGCAGCTGGTGTTGACAGTATACGGCCCTCAAGCGGCAAGAAGCGTTCCACCCGCTTGAGGTCAAGCAAAAGGCGACCATCAAGCAGGAACAAGCTACGATCAGGCAGCTTCTCAAGCCCATCAGAGCTGCCAAGCCATTGGCAAACACTGGGTGATGTCCTGAAGGACATCAACCTGAATGACATCACTGTGACAGGCTGCCCGCTCAGGAAAGGGGCACGAGTCCATGCTGTGGCACCACTCACACCAATGTACTCCCCTTTCCAGCTTGTTGACACCCGTCCCTTGGCATACTTCACCATGCAGTCACAGGAAAACCAAACTCCAGCGTTGAAGCTCCCACCCTTCAGCCCACCTGCAAGCTTTTTTATGCCATCAGAGCATCAGCCACAAGGGTCTCAGACTCCCTGGCAGGCAAATCCCCAGCTGCAGCATCTCTGCCAGGTGCACTATCAGTCACAGATGCCTGCGCAGCCCTCAGGGCAGGCTCAACTAGACCCCAGCCGGCACAGACAGCTGCACAGAGCCCACACAGCGTCACAGGCAGAGATTACTATCTCTTCGTCAGCGCATGATCAGGCCGTTTTTGTGCCTACGCCTGCTACTGCATTCTCGCAAGAGGCACCAAGACCAGCAGGTGACCATGCTGTCAGTATACAGCAAGTACCACAATGCGCCAGCGGAGCTGTTCTGTCCTCCTGGGCAGGGGTCTCGCAGCCTCTGCAAGTAGCCAATTACATGACTTTGCCACATGCTCCTCGCAGCTCAACACCTGCACAGTCTCGCACACCATTTCAAACTGTTGAGCTGGCTTTGAACAAGCTCTTTGGCAACCCATCTCAGCCAGCCAATGGATCAGTTCAGTCAGAGGCTCAGATGGTTGCACTCACCACAGCGCAGCCTGATCCTGCATCAGACTTTCCAGGAGATGGTTGGCAAGGAGGCTCCCACATCCTGGCACACCCACAACTACAGGGCAGCTTGCTGGATGCTGTGTGGCATCAAGAAGCCTTGCTTGCTCCCTACGCGACGTCAGCTGACCAAGGCATCATGCTGGCCAGATCTTGTATACCAACAGGCCGGCTTGATGCTCTAGGACCAACATCAGCAGCACAGGAGCCATATGCTGTTTGTGACTTTCACTGGCAGCCTGTGCATCAGCAGCAGTTGCCATGGTCAGCAACACCAGCACCAGCACCGCTAGAAAGCAGCCAGGACATGCAGGTTGCACAGTCACCAGCAACCACTGTGGGCGCCCATCAGACGTGGCAGCCACAGCCAGACAAGACAAACCTGCAGCTTGAGGCACCATCCCAAGCGCTTGCAAATGCTGCTTGGCAGCATCAGTCTGATGCACCTCCCCTGTTTGGGACTCCTGCTGAGTCTCCAATCATGCAAGATGGACATGGCGTGTTTAAAAGACCACAGCTAGTCAGCAGTCCTTTTGCGCCTTCAAAGGCAACCAGGCAGCTCCTTCCTGCATATTCCCAGCAGGGCCCAGGCACAGCGTCAGAGGCTGACAGTGCTGCCATGCCTGGTCATCCACCAGTCCCAGCAAGCTCCATGCTTCCTTTACCATTTCAAGTCCAGGACAGCCCTGCCACAGCTCAGCACCCCTTCCTGCGCAAACCCTCGCTGCCTCATGCACTGAAGATGATACCTGTACCAAATCATCCAGCTCCTCAGCCTGCACCAACACACACAGTAACTGGTGCTGGGCAGACCAGACTACAGCCCAGCCTGCAAGGCGCATTTGAGCTGGAGCAAGCAGAGCTGCCAGGAATCAATGCTGTTGTTGAACACCGCAGCATGGCAGAAGTTGGGCAACCTGTTCAAGCCTACACTTTGCAGGAGATAGCCTCCAAAGCACGGCACCTCCTCAAACATTTTGAGTTGGCTGAAGACGCACTCAGCACAGCAGCCACTGTGTACAGGGTAAGCCCCAATCGAGCTCTTGTTGTTTGCAGCAAGCCTGCTGTGATGACTTCTCTGTAGCATCAGTTTGTACCTAAAGCCAGCACATTGTTAATTGGTTACTCAATGCCATATGCAGATACTATCAAAGGCCCAAATATGACAACCTGTTTCTGAGACATATGCAGGCAATGTAATGATGCATATGGTCTCTGCCGCATGTGTGCCACGTATCTCATAATCACAAACACACCTGTGCCATGCAAAACCGCCTGGTTGATATGTGCAGACCTCATCAGCGCTCCTGTGTGAAGAGGTGTGTGGCGCCTTTCATGACACATCCTTGCATGAGGATTCAATGTCAGGCCAGGAGGAACAAGCTCTGCCCCTACCAGAGCTCACTGACTTCATCTCTGATCCTGATGCCCTGTATAACTCTGAGAGGCTGACAGGTCCATTCACAGCCACCTCTTCAGGCCTCCACACTCAGGCTCACGGTATCACAACTCTTCATGAGACTGGTGCTACTGACCACAGTCATGGCCAATCCACGGTAGCAGCAGGTGGTGTACAGCTTGTGGAGGCGGCAGCGCAGATTGCAACAGGCGCCGAGACAGCAGAAGAGGTGCATGGTCCAGGGGGGCAGCAGCCTCAGGCTGCAAGCATAGCCACACAGCATGCTACAAGTAAGCAGCTGCTCTGCCTGTGGCTGTGTCACTTTATTCGTGCCAGAACATCAGCTTTGCTGACTAAGCTGTTCCCAATAATGGCTGTCATCAGACTTGGTGCCCATTGGTAGTAAGGACACTGCCTGTCAACAATAAGGCGGAGCAGCTGCCACATGCTTTAACACATGTCTGTGTTTCTGCATATGCTTATGATGGCCCTCAAACTGAAGGCTATTGACCTCAAACCTTTTGACCTGGTGCTGCATGCCTGACTCCACAGTTGCACTCATTTTTACAGTATGTGGCCTCTATAATATGGTCTGCAATGTCATCGTGACAGAATCTGAGATGCATTTTCATCTCGTGTTGCAGGCTCAGCAGATGCCTTGAGCAATGATGCTGCACAGCAAGACAGCCAGTACACTGAGCTCAGAGCTGCAGGTAAGCCTCAACTTCTTTGCGGTCAGTTGCTCTATGCAATGTGTAAGACAGTGATCTAGATGCATAAGCATGTTGACACTTGGAAGGCATTGAGTGCATCTAGCACTTGGACACTTTCACGCTCCACTGCAGCGTCAGTGTGACCACAATCAAGCACAAGCTGCCTGAGACCATGGTGAACCATTTTGCACTTCATGTACGCTTGAGAACCTTTATCATGTATCGCATGGCGTGTTCAGGTTGATGCAGTCAGCATGCTGTGACGCATGAAGTGGCCTGCAGGGTTCACTGCTGATGAGATTGAGGAAAGTGCAGACGAAGCGGTGATCAGGGAGAAATCTGTGGCAGACCTGCCAAGTGAAGCAGACGTGCTGCAGGTCTGTTTGCCAGCCAAAGTTGCATATTTCCTGATGCATCAAATGAAACTCTCTGCGCCCTTCTGATTGCGTTCATTTAAAACCAGATCCATTTGGAAGTTTTGGGATGCAATCTCGAACAAGCCAGTCCCACAGGGTAGGTAAACGCCTCAAGTTGTTAACACGGTGCAAATCCAGGGAGTTTGATGCTCTTGGCAGACACATGTTGTGGGCTTGCAGATTGCAGCATTGATGTCAGGGAAGCACAGCCTGCGCGTGGAAGACTTGTACTCTGTGTGTGCACATTGGCAACAGATGGCAGGACCCCACCACAAGGTTCTTCGGAACTTTGGGTCCTCTGATCTGGTGGCCTCTTGCCAGCACATTCACCGAGTGCTGGGGTAGGTTACACTGCCGACCTCTTGCTCTGGCATGTAGCACATATGCATGAGTGTTAAGTCTACCAGGTGTCTTCTGCAAATTTGCAGCACCTGGGTCAGATTGCTCTGAATTTTCCTTATCACTCATATTGTGGAGCTCAAAAGAATTCCTAAGTCTCGTTAAGCTTTACTTGTTTGCGCAGCTGCCTCAGAAACATTTGTGCTTCATGTCCAGTAATGCTTTGCCTGGCTGCAGAGAGAGCGGTAGATTTGTCATGTGTGGGCAGACTGAAACTGGAGTCATGCAGTGGTGTCTCAGGTGCAGCTTTCATCTCTGTTCTGAGTTACTTGTTTGGCTTTTCCTGCTTGATGGTTACGCACAGTCTAGTGCAGAGTTGCAAACAGCACTGTTATCTTTGTGGTTGGAGGTCATGTGTCTAGCCGTATCCCAGAGCATTACATCAACAAGTGGTATTGTATTAATAGATTGTACAACAGTGTGACAACACCATATATGGTACACTTGCCGTAAAACGCCACAAATTGTCTAGCAGAACATCATGTCATCATCATGATGTCTAAGGGTAATCAGCAATTTGGAGTCTGGCTGTTCAATAGTGGCTTGACGTTGCCCTCTGCATGCAGGCATCTTGACGGTGTTGGCAACAGTAGTGATCAGGCTGAGCCTTGGCTAGCCAGCGGGCAGGATTTCACAGACAGGATGGAGCAGTCTCGTGCTGCAGGTGAGTCACTGCTTGGCATGTAGCGCTGATGTCTCACCGACAGTCACTGCTCAGATCAGCAGCATGTGCAGCACACTGACGTTGGGGTGTCAAACTTTGAACTGGTGTGTGTTGCTTTAAAAGCCAGCACCGCTGCACAGGAGGTTTTGGTTTTGATGAAAGGCATTACCTGCGTGACTTGCCGTGTCGACTGTTTGTGTGTGCAGGACTGGAGGAGCAGGTAGGCAAGGCTTCCCTGCGCCACTGCCGCCAGCAACATGCCAGAGCAGTGCAGGAGCAGCAGCGCATCCTTGCAGACTGTAAGCCTCGCCTCCCCAAAGCACGCTCTCGCAGCAAGAAGCGCAAGATCAGGTGCAGGCTCTTCCGGGCCTATGAGTGTACGGTTTGACTTGCGGGCTCTGCCCATTTTCTGCAGTGCACTTCAGCCAGTACCTGCGTCAGGACAGGTCGTGCCCCAATGCCCTGTTGACCAAGATGCAAGTCAGCGCGTTTGAAGTGTACAGCAGCAGGGCAGAGTATTGAAATTGCGTGTATGTAGGTCCAATAGCAAGAAAAGCATGCTTCTTGTCAGTGCGCCTGTGTAGACTCAACTACACTCATCTGTTCAAAAGTCACTACAAGATTACCTCACAGCCCACATCAAGCTTAGTCACTTTCACAGTGCCTTGTGGTACACAGCCTAAATGCTCTTGTGCAAGGCACCTTGCTGCGCATACAGGCCTGAATGGCACCAGGTCAAGCTGGCAAGCGGGTCTGTACAACAAAAGCCAAGCAAGTCCAAGTGCAAAGGTGATGGCCATCACCAGGCCCAGGCCCAGGAGCAGAGTCCCGGGCAATGCTACTTCACAGTTGCCCTGCCTCAGCAGACACCCAGTCCAGAGCCTGCAGACCGCAGCAGGACAAGCCTCAGCCCAGACAGCACCCAGCAAGCAGACATTCCACCAGCTGGGCAGCACTGCTCACCCCAGCCTGCTGCAAGTGTACAGGCTAAGCACAACAGCGCACTTAAAGTGGTTCTGAAGCCCAAGGCAGGTAGTGTCTTTGCCAAACCAGCGTCCAGCTCAGCTATAGCAAGTCGCAAGACAGCTGGATCAGCCAAGCGCTGCTTGGTTGCCTTAAAGCCTGCACTCCATGATGAGCTCCCAGTCACAGCATCAAAGCCAGGGACCAGAAGTCTATTGCCTGGGGCAGTGAAAGAGCAAGCATGCGCCTTAAAGGCAAGCGCCACAGCAGTGTTGAAGGGGTTAGACTGGGCTGACTCCCAGCTCAGCTGCTCAAGCCCCCATCCAGCTGCCTCACCACCTGCACGCAACAGCAGCACAGCCAGCAGCAACCCATTTGAACGATACAGGGCTGCAGCTGCAGCTGCAGGGCGTGTTGTGGCTGCAGACAGGGCTGAGTGTGACACAGCCAACGCACTTGCAGAGCAGCATGAGCTTAGGCCCAGTGCAAGGTCACAGTACGTGACAGGGGTGGTTGCCGCCCAGGGGACTGAGACCCCTGCTGTCACAGGCTTCCCTCAACAAGCCAACATTGGTGCTGCTGGAAGATGCTTGGAAGCAGAGCAGTCTGGGCAAGACAGCATGCCTGACAGTGCTGCAACCTGGAGTGACTCCGATCATGCTGGCGCCCGCCCTGCAGGCAGTCCTTGCTCAAGGCGCACTATAGTGTGTGGCACCAACAAGCAGCAGCTTCCAGGAACAGATCTGCCTATGGTGAGTGCCTTAGCAACAGTGTCAGGTCATCTGAACATGTTATGACAGTAACTGATTGAGTGATGAATCATCAAGTATCATGTGGTATGTGAAGGCGCAGTGCCCATCTGCTGGCCTTATGGTACTGTGTTACAGATCCTGAGTCATGCACTCACATCTCCTCCACATGGACTAGAGTAGCCTGTAGACTTGTACAGCCATATGATGCATAATCTACTGCTGCAGGTGACTGCAAAGGGTCCTCCCACCAGCTCAAAGGCTCAGTGCACAGCCTCAGACTCAGCCCTGGCTGCCCTACCTGATTTGACTGCACTCGTGAATGAGGTAATCCAGTCAGTGCATCTCTCAGTTCTGTTGTGGCTTGTTTGCTCTGCAAAGGCTTGCTGATGTGCCAGATCAATATTGTATCATAAGTGTCTACAGTGACTCTGCTGGCTTATGCAGTTGCTTGCTGCTGTTGTTGTTTTCTGAACACATCAGCTGTCACAAATTATGCATTGAGTATCTCAGATGACAACTACTGTTTACCATTGCCACGCAGCATCACTGGGCAAGACATGCTTGCTGCATGCTTAATTGCCCCATTGCATTTGATGTGCAGGATATGTTCCAGCGTCATTTCACAGCAGAGGAGCAGCAAGCTCTGCTGCGGCTGCTGCCCAAGGCAGATCAGCAGGCTGCATGTGCAGGCCACAACCCGCTGGCCAGCACACACCTCAAGGCTGCAGCTGCCACCTACCTCCAGGCAAGCCACCACTCATGCCTCAGACTTTGACATGACCTGCTGCCATATCTGTGTCTCTGTGTCTCAAGTGTGATTGTGATTGACAGCACATTTAATTTTTTTAGCAGGCAGCAGCTTTGGTGTGTTTTGCTCAGCAATAATTGCAGCAGGCACAAGCATATTACATGACGCAACTCCTGTGAATGTATGAAGCTGCTTGCAGCAACCAGAAGCCACAGTGTTGTGTATGGTGCAGCTATTACAAGCGGGGCTCTTGGAAGATGAAGGGGCCAGTTGCTGGCTGCCCTCCCGCTGCAGATGCCCCGTGGATGAAAGACACAGGTTGTCTGCCTGTGCTATTGTAGGGCGCTCCTTGACAGCTCTGTCATCTGTGGCTGCCTGCTTCAACCAACCTGCTATGTTGTTTTAGCAGGTGGCCAGTCAGACCTGGCATCACTTTGACACCGAGAATGCACAGTCATTAGCACTAGCACAATGACATGCAGTGCCTGTTGCATGCTCAGCTTAAAACGTGAGCGGCCCTGTCAGTGAGTGTTGGCACAATGCCGTCTACTTGCCTGACAGCAACCGTGACATGGCATCCTGTGCAGGGAAGCAAGAGTGCAGCGGTGGGCCAGCAGGCACTTTGGCCATGATGCAGCCCATGCATTGACTCATGGCCACACTACAGCTGTTGAGCTAGTGATGAATATACCCAGGCCTAAGGCTCAAGCCATGACGTCATAGCTACACTGTGCAGGCCCAGTGAATGCGCTATCCTGCTAGCACACTTTCAGCGCTGACTCACTCCTTACTGGACAGCTTGGGTGTCCTGGGTATCTGATTCACAATGTGTGAATGATGTGGTGGTCATATAGCCTGAGGCACATGCATCAATCTCAAAGGTCTTGTTGACTGTGCCCACCTGTGAGATGCTGGTCAATGCCACTGCTTTGTGTTCCAGCTGGAGCACAGCCCTGAGTTAGTCATAGAGGTGATACATAAATGGGTTGTAGTCAAGTTTCATGGTGACCAGTCTTGACAATTCCTCTATGTTGTTTGTATGACTTACTTGACTTTTATTAGCAAAAGTCACTAAAAGATTAAGCACAGTTCTCAAGAGTGAGTCGGCTTGTGATACGTATATATATGTCACCATGGATGTTAACATCGTTGCCTGGTACCGAGCGAAACAAATGGCACATTGACGACCTCTGCGAATTGTGATCATTGCAGCAGCAGTGTACTTGTTGGCTTCGAAGGTAATGTAACAAGCACAGCCTGAGCGCTTGGCCAAAATTGATTGTGTCAACTGTGCAGTTGTTCAGCACAGCCCAAAGCAGCTGTTGCACAAATTGAAGTTCAGAGCTACCCTCCAACTGCTTCATCACTTGCAACCACAAAGAATGCTGGCATCTTTCTACAAGTGACTGCCATATAAACTGCATGCAGAACTCCAAGCTCTGAGGTACCACTTGCATTGCACTCAATGTTTCACCTATCTAGTTGGTCTACATCATATGTGCATCTCTTTATTTTGCTGCTTGTAAGCACTCTCTGTTTCGTATTTGCGCATCAACACAGGTGGGAGCCACACACAGCAGGGCCACATAAGAGCAGAAGCAGCCACAAATCACTTTGGTTTGCATGCTTTGTGTAAGTACAAACAAGTTCAGGCCAAAACTGAGATAGCAAGTATGCAAAATCGATGAGTGCAAGTGTACAGATCTGTTTCCTTGTAGCAGTGCCCAAAATTGATTCTGACTTAGCATCAGCAGCTTTGCTCCTTTGTCCCTACTGGGAGAAGGCTGATCTTGCAATGTTGCTCAAAATTTACAACCCATTTCCAAAAACAGTCTATGCTACTGCCCACCAAGCAGCTGCTGCATAATGGTGCACAAGCTGCGGAACAGGCTCTCCCATGCTGACCAGCTTCCTACGTGGCCTGGTTTCTGCTAGCGCTTCTAGTGCCAGTAGCCTTTGACAGACAGATTTGCTCATGGTTCCATCTGGCACCTGCGCTTCCTGGCTAGCAGCATTCTCGCGGGTGCGTTGTTCCTTGCTCATTGGAGCATCTTTGACACCAGACTCCTGACTGGCACCCTCGTTGTGAGATGCAGCTTTCTTGCCTTCTGAGCTGTTTGAGACCTGCGCCTCCCTGTCAGCACGAGCCTTTGCCTCAATGCTTTCAGATTGCTGATTTCCATCATCCTTGGCAACTGAAGGGTCCAGGTTATGACCCTGCTCTTTCAGGTCTAAGGCACCCTTCACCCTCTGGAACCGCTGATCTTTTCTGATCTGCTCAGCCTCATCTTCCGTTTCCCTCCTGGCGGTCTGAATTTTTTCTTGGGACTCCTTAACTTGCTGAAGCGCCTTATCGACCTTCTCTTTCACTTGTGCCTCAGCCGAGCTAGTTTGTGTACTACTGGACAATCCTGCTGATACCACCGCTGATTGCTTGCGGAATTTAAAACGTCGCCTGGGTACAGATGGGCTTGGTAGTTGTAAACCTTGACCTCGCACCTAGGAGAAAGCATACAAGTTACGACATCGATAAGGTCAGACGGCGCAAACGGGAACGCGGGAACGGATGAATGTTATCGAAGAGTACTCTGGCATTACCTGGTTCACCGTGTGCAATGCTGTGACAGGAGCGCGTGCCTGGACACGGAATGAAGCGCAGCTCAACGTTTGCATGCTGGGTTCACAGTTAGGTCACCTTCAATGATAGCTGAGGTCTCAAATGAGCGTGAGAGTCCCACACCAAATACGTGACGAAAATGTGCTTGTCAAACGCGGCAAGTTAAGTTGCCGAAAACGCTATCTGCGAGTTGATCATCGCGGCGTCAGCGGATTCTAGCGGTGCATTATTCATCTTGTAGTCATATTGCGTAGGGCCGTTCTGGAATTCGCCCTTGTACGGTATTGTGATGCTGGTTGCTGCGATGGCAGGTGAGTATGGAAACGATCCGAAGCTTGTAGCTGGATTGGGCCATGCAAAGCTACAATCAGACTCTGCAGCGAAGCAAAGCTGAATTGCATAGCAAGCACCACATTAGGTCATCTCGGCTGAGGCAAAAAAGTGCAAGGGTTGCTGCAGTGCTGCCAAATATACGTATCTACGTACGGAATGACCCTTAAGAGCCACAGTATTGTCAGCCTTGACCAGCATTCCGCGTGCTTACAAAGGCGTCGGATCAGAAGCCTTAACGCAAGGGTAAGCTTGTGACGTCTTCTTGTAGTCCTGTCAGTCGACAAGTGTGTGATCACGTTCGTCGTGACTGAGTTTGTGCAACCAGGGACTGCAGTGCTTGTTGCCGGCTTACCTGGTTCCCCCAGCCTCGCGTTGTCGTAGAGGATTCCAGCAGTACCGAGGCTGTTCAGCCACAACTCAAGTAGAGCTTGACGTAGGGAACGAACAGGTTGATCGAGGTGAAAACATACAGTCTTTGTTTTGTGCCCGCTTGCTGTGATTGTACTGCTCAAGGTCCCCTGTAAACACCAATACATGCCTTTGCACACAAGTTTTTGCAGTGCAGAGGGCAGCTTGGTGCCAGAGCCAGCTGCTGAGTTGGGCTCATTCTCTTGGACAAAGCAGTGGTACCCTGTGGCCATAGTTGAGGACCTTGACGAATCAAAGCCAACCCCCGTGAACCTTTTTGGAAAGAGTCTTGTGCTGTGGCGTGACGCTGCTGCGCAGTGGAAGTGTTTTGCTGATTCCTGCCCACACAGGTCACATGTCTGTCTGCACTGCATACACTGCAAGATGACAGTCTCAACAAGCAAGAAAGTGTATTGTGGGCGTTGCGATGGATCTTGTTGGAGATTGCAACATATAACTGTTGCACAAGAACCCTCATAACATGGTTGAGCAGTACTGTGCTGGCTTGTCACTGCCTTTCTGATCATAGACCACTCCGCTTGTACATGACCTGCAGGCTTGCGCCGTTCTCTGAGGGCAGAATTGCAGAAGATGGCATGCTGCAGTGCTCATATCATGGCTGGAAGTTTGACACTGAGGGTGCCTGCACCAGTGTGCCCCAGGCTGAGAGCCCCCAGCAGGCCTACCAGGCTGCAGCTCACCCCAGAGCCTGTGCCACTGTATATCCAAGCCAGGTCAGTATGCAACTTGTACAGCCAATCAAGCACAACAATAACGTACTCTTTGTACCCTTGTCGTACACGTGTATGCAGACATACACACATGTGGAGTTGGTGTCTCACAGCTCATGAATTGACAAGTGTCACCAACCTGCAGGCTGCTCTGCACGGCGCGGATGATGGTCCAGATGTTCAATGACAGGATTCTGCCGTTCCATTCTCATTAGCTTTTCACTTCTAGTGTTTACGTAGTATACTTACAGAGCAAATCCAGTTGCTGAATTGCTCCTGTAACCTGGTACAGATGCACAGTTGCAGAAATTAAGAAAAAGAGCCTGACCCTTTCAGGTATGATGATGGGGGCAGCAGCCGGGAGGTGACACCATGGGCCACAGCCAACAAGGCACATGTTGTTGTAAGTCTCATGCCTGTTCTGTGGTGGTGCATGCAGGTGCAGCACAGGCTGCTATGGGTGTGGCCAGAGGCTGGCCCCAATGCCCACCTGGAAGCCATGTCCACACAGGCTACTGTCATACCAGACCTGCTGCACGAAGAGAACACTGCCTATGCCATTCCATGGTCAGCCTGTGCCTGTTCTTGAGTTGTCTTTGCAATGACCTGTTCCAGAATGCTCCTGTAAAGTAAAGCATTTGCCTTAGCATACAGCAGTGCATGCCACACAGCAATAAGCAGTAACGCCTGTCTCTAGTCAGAGCCACATGAGCCTCATGCACACAATAGTCATTTTACTGTGCAAGCTGTACAGCTTGGGGATAGCATGGAGCGTTATGGTAGCACCTGCAAATTTCTATGATTGTCAGCAACCTTGGCACACTTGTACTGCATTATACCAACGTAGCCCAACATACTGTGCATGACAGCATATGGCAATGTCTGAGCACAGTCCATGGATAGCAAACAATGACATGGGTGCAGGTTCATGCGGGAGCTGCCCTATGGACATGATGTGCTGATAGAAAACCTGCTGGACCCGGCTCACGTGCCCTTTGCACATCATGGCGTGTCAGGCGGGGGCGACCGCTACCAGGTGCCCCTCAGCAGCCTGGGCCAGCCACATATGCTTCAAGACAACCATGGCTTTGACACAGTCTTCAAGCAGGACATCAGCGGCAAGACGAATGGCAGCACACAGCTACAAGCTATGAGCAAGTCGCAAGATGCTCACATCATATTCAAAGCTCCAAACCTCATCAAGTGAGCTTCAGCTTTCCTCATGATTGCTGTAAAAGTATCCTGAGCTGTGCAGCCAACTGAGTCATATGTGCTTGGAGGCATTGCGCCTTGCCAGTGCATGCTCAGAATCTACCCTTGACCTTGTGCAGTATGCAAGCAGATTGCCCATTGCTGAGCAAATGCTCTGTTGGGTGGATTACTCATGTGAAATTCCAGAGATTGTGCTGACTTGTCTGGTGGGCGTTGCAGCTACAAGTATGGGGGAGAGTTGGGTGTGCAGATAGTGAGCTACAGCACTCCCACCACTCCAGGCAACTGCCGTGTCTTCTTTGCTGTGGTCATGGACAGAAGGACAGCGCCCAAGAGGACTATGCAGCTGCTGGACCTCAAACCAGCCTGGCTTAAGTTTATGGACCACTATGAGCGCAACACGGTGCTGGATGGAGACAACTGCTTCCTCCACATGCAGGTCAGCCTATTTGGAGCATGTGACTTGCATCTCATCCATCCAGTATGCATTGTCTATGCCATGTAGTGCAGAATTCAGCATGCATTAGTGGAATTACACAAGATAGCACAAGATTGCTTGCACTGATGCAACAGCACAGTCATACTTTGCAGCTGTAGTGCATTGCAGGCTGCAGTCTCTTGCCTCTGCCTTGCAGCCATCGACTGAGTTGGCAGTGACACTGTGGCTACTACTGGCTGCAGGACAGGAAGCTACATGGTGAGGAAGCAGAAGGGCAGTACTACATGCCCACCAGCATGGACCGAGCAGTTGCTGCCTTCCGGCGCTGGATGCGCGAGACAGCAGGGCCGGTGC
>JAABUK010004529.1_pt1 | contig 22457 bp, 25 predicted proteins | sample 5559141 | NCBI WGS metagenome assembly JAABUK01 (sample SAMN10711869, study PRJNA513367) | rock metagenome | isolation source: Antarctica rocks | place: Antarctica: Victoria Land, Pudding Butte nord | collected 2016-01-03
GTTGTTGTTGTTGTTGTTGTTGTTGTTGTTGTTGTTGTTGTTGTTGTTGTTGTTGTTGTTGTTGTTGTTGTTGTTGTTGTTGTTGTTGTTGTTGTTGTTATTGTTGTTATTATACAGCATTGAGTGTTATGCAGGCAATGGCAACTGTTGACCAGATCAGAACAGGCCTGACAGTGGCATCTGCAGCATTGCTGGTGTTGGCACTGTTCACAACAGCTCAGTACAGATCAGCAATCACAGACAGCACAATGATTGAGCTGGGCCTGGGAGCATCCTTGTTGATTGTACGAGGGGCTCTGCGCAAGTTCAACCAGAACTACATTGCTGGCTCTGGCAATGTGTACAACTTGAGGAAGAAGCCTGCGACAAAGACTGATCTTGATTCACCTGCAAACCCTGGGGTCATGTGATCGGAGGTATGGACTGTACAAGCTGTATTGGTGTGTCATTCTGTTTGTGAGCAAATGATCAGGAACGCTGTTTGTGCTACGCTTATTTGATGTTTTAGATCCAAGCTTGCTTTGCGTTTGAGCTGTGTGCTGCTCCGCGATCCGCCACTGCCTGAGTGTCTACGCTTATTGTGAGGGTGTGTGTTTGATCTGTCATGAATTGTTCGATTTTGCCTTGAGGGTCACATCTACAGACTGTTGGTCATGTTTGAAGCTGCAGCAGTACACACATTTGTGTTCAGACAGACAGGAGCTTGTTTCCCAATTGTGGCAGCACCCACAGCAAGTAGTAACTGTTTTTATATGGTGATTTTGTCTGTGATTCGTTTGTCTGTGATGCTAGATGGTGATTAGGACTGCAACCATGCCACAACTGCAGCAACAACAGTTCTCGAATTCTAACTTGATCGGGCTTTGCACGACTGTTTGCATACACCCGAGATGTATGCCTATTGTAACCGCTCTAAATAACAGACTTTCTTACTGTGATTCAGGTGATTTGTCAAGTCGTACTCTGCAGTTCAGTGTTAAGAAACTGCACGTAGTCCGACCGACTCACATGATGGCAAAATGCAGCTGCAAGCAAAAGCAAAAAAACCTTGCTCATTGCATCACATAGCCTGCTCAGTACTCCAGACAGCCTCTTCCCTACCCAACGAGGTTGTCAGTTGGATGCCACATCAAGTTTCCGCAAGTCCCCCTGCTTATGTGATCAGGCACGTAGTTGCATCCTCACAGAACGTCGTAACTTCAAACCCAGGAAAAGAGAATTCATGAATGACACCAGACAGTAATTGAGTTGTCACCGTCGGAACTAAATGAGTGTGCATGCTAGATTGGAAGCGCGCACGCACGGGTGAAGCCAAAAAGGGGATCTTGAGTAAATGTCGGTACATCCAGAATCCCCCTAGTTGGTTACCTTTGTGCCAAAACCTTATGGCTGGATTGACACCAACCATGGCAGTGTGTACTGTCATTTCAAGAAGCGTTGGAGGCTCCAACAAATAGTCATTGCAAGACAAATTCTGCAACATCAGGCAGGCCTGCTTGCTGATATTTGTCTGCAAGCTGGGGTCTGATCTCATCCCAGCTGACTTCACCAGCAGACGCCCTGTCCATAAAAAACTCAGCATCTTCTATCAACACCTGCAGGTTATTCAAACGCTTCAGTAGCCAGAAACGCAGTTAACAAACTGCAGCCTTAAGCACATGAGCCATCTTGAGCAGGCCCAACTCCTGGTGGCTTGTGGACATCATACAAACATTGTTGCTCTCATTCTTTTGCTCTCAGGTCAAGTAACTATTTGCTTCCTGGTGGCTTGTGTCTGCTCCTTATGGTGACACCGCGAATGACATAAAAGACCATACAGTACTGACAGGTCTGAAGAGCTGCAGTTTGCAGTACCTGTCGGTCATCCTTGGCAGGCATAGCTCCAGGAGGAAGGGCCCCATTGGCAGCATATGTCTGCTCCTTCAGGGCCCTATGCACCCCAGAGGCATCCCCCTGCAACCCGGCCATCTGCCTCACAGCCTCAAAGCCAGTGCTCAAGCTCCACCATGGCAACCTCAGCGCCACCCTGGCCTGCAAGACAGCAGAGTCATCAAGTAACATTAGTGATTGTCATTGTTTGTGATATGCATATCATTGCGCATGTCTGCAAACATGCTCAAATAGTGTTTATGCTCTTTTACTTTATGTGCTGAGTCCTGCAATGCATGTACCATGGTGGCTATCACAAGACTTAGCAGCAGTGAGGAGTGAATCACAGGGTTTACAGTGCATCCATCCAGATACCAAATTCTGCAACATCTGTTGGGATGTCGAAAGCTGCACATGATTCCGAGCAGAAATGGGAGCGGCATGCAGGCTTGTTATACACACTGTGATAGCCTGTGACAGGGGAACACTGGGAAAGCAGATATACTCACGCTGTCTCGGGACTCTTCAAGTCTGCCCAGCTGTTTGTACAGGCCTGCGCTGAACTCATAGGGGCGAGCCCATCCAGAGAAGTGCTTGGGTCGCATGTACCACTCAGAAGTGATCAGCGCTGACATATTGTCGCCCTTCTCTAGGTGATTTGCAACGAGCTGCTCAACTATGTCTGGGTACATGCCCGCCTTGCGAGTGAGGTATGCATTGAGGTTGGACGCTGCATCGCCAGTGTTGTAGATGGCCTGCCCTGCTTGCCCTGCAGCTTCTGCAATTACCCCTGGCCCAGATGTAATGTCCTCTTCTGCCAAAGCTCTGCAGTCAGGCCCGGATCATTGGTGACTGCTCATGCATTGTTGTCAGCCAAGCATGTCTGCTGCTTACCTGTGTGCAGGTTTTATCACAGCTGGGCAGTCAGCTTAGGCGCAGGGGAGTCAATGAAGAGGAAGCAATGAGCCAGAGAAGACAGCAGTGCAAGTGGCAGGCTGTTTCTGCTGGTACAAGTGGTGCCCAGCAAGGTGCGCATGTGTGTGAGTCTGCAATCATGATGCCAGCACACTCATGTAGTGTCTAAAGCGTGCAGGCCGAGAGAACCAATTGCATAAGCACGCCATCCCAGAAGATGAGGCTGAGCTGCATCACAGACACACTGAGTGCATTGCTGACAGAAGACAAACGAGTTCAATGTTGACACACTGCCTATGCGCCTTTACCTGTGTAAGTACTCCTGTGTGTTTCGGGCTGCCAAGGTTAGGTATGATGATCCTCTGCGCATCTGGACTACAGGCATAACCTGCAATCATTTTGTCACTGTTCTGCTCATTGGCACGAGATGATGCTGTTTGATGTCCCAAAAGTTAACCTGCAGACTTATACACACCTGGTCATTGGTACCCGACAAAGTTACTTGTCTCAGCAAGCAGGTATAGATTGTGTCTGACTCTCCATTTTTGCATGACTGTGCTGAGAGAGGTATGACAAGAGGATGCAAGTTGCTGCGCTCGGAGGGCTGCACAATCGTCTGACTTTGCGCCTGCAAGACCTACAGGCATGCCATGCGTTGTTCAGCCGAGACAGACCTCTGGGTTCGCTGGCACATTGTATTACAGGCAGACCGTACACAAGTCACGAGTCAAAGTACATCACCTGCAGCAAAGCTCCTAGATTCTCTGGCTGACCAGCTGCAGCCACCTCCTCTATGTATTGTAGGTGATCTGCATAAGCCAGAATTGTCGGATCACAGACTTCCAAAACCAAACACCACTCGTAAAATACGCACCAGTAGCTATGCTGGTTGTGCTGCCGTTTGCTGTTAGTCTGCTGCTTCTGCTACGCTGTGGCGTTTTGCAAGGCAGAAAGCTATGCCTGTGCGTGGACTTATAACAGCAAAGGCGCGGCCGTCCACTGCCGGCGAGCATACTCCTCACAACGCAGTAAGTCCGTTGCTGTGATGGAGTGGGTTGGCTCAGCTGCGGCAGAACAGTGAATGGGGGTGCCGACATGCCGGCATATCGATATGCATCCACGAGGCGTGCCAGAGGAACGCACTCTGCAACGCTGCGGCGCGTGCGCTGCTCAAAGAGTCACGCAATGATACCGTGATCACGCGTGCACAAGCGAAAGTCTGCTCAGGAAGCTCGCTATCGAACAAAACCATCCAAACACCCCGTGAGCTTGGTTGCATATATGAACAGTCGCATGCTCAGACCTATTGGCTGGCTAAAGCATTGTATTCCCTTTCTCCCGCTGCGCACCAGGACTGTCAGCTCGCATCACCAGTGTGCAACGAAATAAGGCGCTGCGAGGCTGTTGCTGGCCTATCAAACTTGCGCTGTCGCTCACCGGGTTTAGGTCGCAGATCGTGTCGCATGCGGCTGGTCCCGACCACAGCGTGGGCGTGGGTATATTCAAGATGCCAGCTCCTATGACTCGTTATGGGGGATAACAAGTCCAGCGAGGCGGTTTCAACCAGCAACGGGAGTCCCTCGTATACGAGTGCTGCTCGAGTGATCAGGTTTCGCCAGGAACTGCGAAGCAACACGATTAACCTCGTTGACGTCAGCAAGCTAGCATACGAAGGCGTTCCTGACAAGCACGGGTTGAGACCCCTGGTTTGGAAGGTGAGTCTATTGTCACCACGATCCTGAGCCACAAACTGCTGCAGGGTCTACTTGCAACACAACCTGCATATACTCTGCAGTGCATTTCAAATGTGTTGCAGCATGCAGCTGTACTGAAACTCAGTTTTCAATGATGCAGCTGCTATTGGCCTACCTGCCTGTTGATACTGCTGCCTGGCCAGCATTGTTGGGCAAGAAAAGGAAGGCTTATGCTGAATTTTGTGAGGTGAGGCGTTTTGTGCAGACAAGTTATTCAATTGACAGCTCTACAGTGTCTCATCGCGCCCAATGATGCAGGAGCTTGTTTTGGACCCCAAAAAGTTCCTTGATCCACACAATGACCACCCCCTGAATCAGCACGAGGACAGCTCGTGGCATGCTTACTTTCGGGTATCACTCCAGTTCTGCCATAATTTCAGCTTGCTTGCTGTATATACATGAGGCCGTTCTTATTGCCCTGCTTATGCAAGGAGCTTTGTGACTTGCACAATCTGACGCTCACGTCTTGACAGGATGCAGAAATGATGGAACAAATCGATCGTGACGTCATGCGCACCCATCCTGATATGCACTTCTTCAGTGGAGATGGGGAGCCCTCAAAGCGTCACAGAGAGGTATGCACTCGCTGAAGTCATGTTTTTGTTGCTCAAGCAATCAACATCGCTGCTTGCATGTGTTGACTGACCAGGCATGCACTCTATGATGGTACATTACACGGTTTTTTTTGCTACTTTCAATGAATGAAAATCATTTACTCACTTTGATCTGTGCATGTGGCGCCAGTACCTGTTGGTGTGGTCATCATAATTTGGACATGCCTGCAGGATATGAAGAGGGCGTTGTTTGTCTATGCCAAGCTGAATCCTGGCATCAAGTACGTTCAAGGAATGAATGAGATATATGCGCCAATTTACCATCAGTTTGCCACAGACACAGACTCAGTTGCTGCACAGCACGCTGAAGCAGATGCTTTCTTTTGCTTTGTGGAGCTGATCAGCGAGTTCAGAGACCACTTCTGCCAACATCTGGTGAGCAAAGCTGGGCTGTATAGACTTGTTTATTAGCACATGAAGCAAGGCAGCAAACGTCATCCAAGCAACATGCTGATTGCTTGTTTGAGTAGCAAAGACTGACGGCACTGAGTGTTGCTGATGCATGTTGCTACAGATTGGTTGATGCTGCAGGACAACAGCGCTGTGGGGATAAGGGCAACAATTGCTAAGCTGAACAGCATGCTGCAAGGGTATGATCCAAAGCTTTGGGCGCATCTTGAACATAGAAACAAGGTACGAGTTGCGAGCTGCACCATGGTACCAACAGGCAACTTGATTGGTGTTGACTTGCCTCAGTGTGATCTGATGCAATGCAGGTCAATCCCCAGTTCTATGCTTTCAGATGGATAACACTGCTGCTCACACAGGAGTTCCCTTTTCCTGATGTGGTTCGGCTATGGGACAGTTTGTTCAGTGATCCTGGCGGTCACATGGATTGTCTGTTGCGCTTTTGCATTGCTATGCTGCTCAATATCAGAGAAGAGCTCCTGCAGGGTGACTTTTCTCAAAACATTAAATTGCTACAAAATTATCCACCTGTGGATGTTCATGCCATCATTCACCAAGCCATGCAGCTGAAGCTGGCAAGTTGAGTAGTGATGAATAACATCACAAGTAGCTGTTTCAAATGGCACAGTTGCCACAGGCTTGACTGTCCTATGCAGTAATGAATCAATGAAGCATGTAAATCATGACCATCTGGGAAAGTTTGCACTTGCGCCTAACGCTGCAAAATCTTCAGTGTATGATGAAAGTACCGTCAAGAACTTAAGCAGCTGAAACCTGCATACAAAACCTACGCTACAATGAAATATAAAAGCTGTCTATGCAAAACGCTGTCTATGCAAAACGCTGTCTAATGAAGCATCAAATTCATGACCTAGCGAAAGTCATCATCATCATCAATGACAGCCCTGGCACTTGTTACTCTGACTGCTGCACCATCTTCCACCTTGCGCTTCCTGACAGGCAAGATATCACCATCAGCCTCAGGCTGCTGGCTTCCTGAAACCGCACGCTTGCTGCCAGAAAGAGGCACACCGTTGTCAGATGCCTTTGCCTTGGGAAGGACCTTGTTTGACACACATGCCAGTGGCTTGCGGGGGATAGAAGGCAAGGAAGTGCGCATCAAGCCTTTACTGTTGCCTGACTTGACATCTGCCCTGCTGACCGGAGCATCAGTCTCATCTTTAAAGGGCACAAAGCCAGGACCTGGTGCAGAATGTCTGCTGGGCTTGGGAGTGGGCTTCTGCTGCTGCTTGGCAGACAGTGGTAGAGATGGCCTGGGTGCAGCAAACCTTGGTGCCTGCATAGCATGTGAAGGCATATTGAGCACGTACCTTGTAAACATGTTTTTTACAGCACTGTCGCCCATTTTGCCAAGTCATGTAGTGGCTTCTCATATGTTTCATGCAGCTGATACCACATAGCCGGCGCTTTCTGGTAATGTCAAAGGAGAGAATGATCAATGCCAGAAGGTGGCTGAGAAGCTGTGAAGTCACCTTGACTGCTGGGGCAGATTGACGCAGGGCTGCAGTGACAAGCTTCTGCACAGGCCCTTCAAGATTGCCAGTAGCAGCACTAGGAGCAGAATGGCGCTGGACTGGTGGCGCATTGTCTGTCTCCAGCTTCATTCCAGCAATCTGCAGCATGCAAAGGGCCACTTTCTTGCAAGCAGCTTGATTTCTGCTCACCTGAAGTGTGTCTCATGGGCAAGCAGCTTGCAGTCACACACAGTCTGCCCAGAAGCCTAGTAGACTAACGGACTTCAATCAACCATTTGCGGCATAGCTATGCTTTAAGTCAATGCAGTTCGCATGAGCACGTCTGTGACTGATGCCCTGTCATCACATCACAACCCTGTTTCACTGTTGCGCTTCAGACGGAAGTATCCAGGTCATGGACATCTGTTGCACAGCCTCAGCAACAGAGATATCATACCTGACAGCTGAAGACAAAGCTGACATCATCTTCAGCAGCCTTCTGCATGACATCATCTGGCAGGGTTGAGACAGATGGGTGATGGCCCCAGTTGATCAGGTCCTCCTCTGCTGGAGCGCCAACCTAATAAAACAATAATAATAATTAAAATGAATGTTAATATCAATAACTCATGTTAATCATGGAAACGCTTTCTAGCTCATGATGAGCTAGGTATGTGCCGCACCTGCCTCCAAAAGTAAAGCAGTAAGCACATGAAGCAGGCACACTACCCAGCAATACGGCAGGCAACATGCAGCCCTGCTGAATCCAGCAAAACAGCAGTCAAGCTGCTGCTGATGAGCAGTGTCTTCAAGGCTGCACCTGATGGTCTACTGAAGTATGGGCTACTGGAGGAACAGACAAGCAGCTGCAGAATAGGCAGCTGTCTGACCCTGCCGACATCACGAAAGCAGGAGCTATAACTGCGCAATGTGCCATGAAGCACAATGGGGTGATGCCACAGTACCTGTTGCTTGTACTCAGGAGGAGGCAAAGGCCCAGCCTCATCATCATCATCGACTGTGCTCTCCTCAGTACATCTGCACCTGGAGTCGTAGGTGTCTGAGGCAATGTCTTCTCGCAGAGTGAACAGGTCACGCAGCATCTCAGAGGACCAGCCGCCGCCTGCTGCATCATTGCCGTTCACCACCGCCTGCAAACCCTCCTTGGACATCTGTCTCTGGAACACCTGCATCACTACCAACAACTGTGGCCACTGCAGCACACACTGTGCCATGCCATGTGCTGAACTGCCATCCGACTGCATGTACTACATGAGAAGTGTGCGGCTGTCCTTGAATGAATCCTTTGTAGCAAGGTAAGGCACAGACAAGAAATGTATGTTTTGCTTGTGACATAGTCCGCAAAGGTGCTGGAGTCCTGCCATGTGGGCAAGCCTGTTCAGGCAGACAGCAAACTGCTGGCACTATCAAGATTTATTGTAACTTCTCAGGGCTGTAATCATAGAACATCAGACAGGCTGCGTACTTACTGGTGCAGAGATTAGTATCTTCAGCAAGAGTCCGAGTACCAAGTCCAAGCAAAGGGGGGAGGTTCAACACTTCAGCTGCAGCTGTTTATCGAGAGCAGTGCATACTGTGTGCAAGCTCACCTTCTCTTCAATACTGCCTGTGGTGATGAACCTGTACACATACACCTGCTTCTTCTGGCCATCACGCCACACCCTGGCAGCAGCCTGCTTGTCTGTTGCAGGATTCCAGTCTGCAACAAACCACTCCACAGTTGAGTCCATGCACAGCCTGTGGCACATCCACATTATCAAAGTCCATCTGCACATGGTGTATGTGTGTGACACAAACCTCAAGTTACATTGTCTACCATTAGAAGACTTGTACCCTCTGCACCCAGAAGACTTGCACTGACATCCAAAATATCAGTAAAAGCTAAGGCATATGTGGGTGAGGTGATGATGTGGCCAAACAAAAGCCCAGGAAGAAAGCAGCATGATAAGAAGATGGCGTCACACCTGGGTCAAACAAGACCAAGCGGTTGCCTCCAATGAGGTTCAGCCCACAGCCTCCAGCTTTGCTGCTGAGCAAGAAGACAAACTGGTTCTGCTGGGGGTCGTTGAAGTTCTTGACCAGCTTCTGGCGCTTGTTGATGCTGGTACTGCCATCCAGTCGCACAAAGGGATACTGCAGCACAGTCAAAGGGACATTGCAGCACATTGTGTGGGGTCAAATACAAATGACCTTATGCTTTGTCAGTGCTGCTCACAGGACTAGTGGCAAAGGATACTACTATATGTGGCAGGCACCAGCTGCATTCATGCTTGCTCAGCCAGCCTTTGCCGGCAAAACATCTGTGGGCTTTGTAAAACATTGCAGGGGCCTGCTACACTGTGGTTCTTTGCAATGATGCAGTCCCTTGTCATGCAGCTCACAGGTTGTAACCAAAGAGCAGGCAGTATGAGGGAGAAGGTCTGCAACTGCACCCAGATTGTGAGCAAGCAGACCTGACGCTCTCTGCAAAGGTTGCTGAATAGGTCCAGGGTCTGTGTGTAGTTGGACACAATGACAATGCGGTCATTGGTCTCTGTCCGCAGCACAGCCAGCATGCGCGCCATGAGGGCAAACTTGCCAGACAAGAGCTCCCAGCCCTGGGCTAGGCCACCCCTGCCAACTCTACCATTGTCAAACAGCCCAGGTGGGAAGAATTGGCCACATCCCTGTCAAAGGCATGCTCAGGATGTTGAGCACACGTGCTATGATGATCTTATGTATGACTGTATCTGTATCTCCCTGTGAGGCATGCAGGAAGCTAGAACATATGCTGATATGATCTTTAGCATCTGAATCCGTGGTGGATTGAGAGGAATGCCTGGGTCATTGAGAAAAGCTGGTGATGAAGTCACATCAGAATGCAGTTGAAGACAAACCAACAGCAGTGAGGTCCAGGGAGAGGCCATATGTTGTCTGGCTTGAGTGCAGGATGCAATGCAAGTCATTGATGGTGCAATGAGCGACTTGCCTCAAAGCCTTCGGCAACCCCAGAGTCCTTGTTGACATGGTTCAGGGCATCATAGATGAGCTTTGGGTGGTTGCACAGCTTCTTCAGATTGGTGATAGCAGGCAGGACTCCCACAGACTTCTGTCCGGACACCAGCTTGCGTGCCGCCTTGGACTTGAGGAAGTGGTTGTACAGATCCCGCTGGAGGTCTGTCAGCTTACAGCAAACTACTTCAATGACCTGGGGGCACAACAGAGAGGGGATCTCAGCAGGATCAAAGAGCATAGGCGCACTACAATATGCATGCTGCGTTCTCTTGCTGTCACAGCTCAGACAGACACCTTCAGAGCTTTGAACAGAAACAAAGCATGGGCATAGCTGCTGTGAATACATATCGAGCCTGCACTCAACGCAAGAACCTACAGCACAAGCAAAGTAGGCTGCAAAGCATGGCACAGCAAACAGCACAAGCAGTATTTGGAAATGCCATACCTTGGGAGGCAGATGGTCAGACAGGATGTCATTGGTCCGCCTGAGGATGAAGTCATTGCAATGCTTGTTCATCTCCTCCTGGCGCTCATGTGCCAGCTGCACCTCCTTGTCACTTGCATCAGGTTCCCGACCTGCCAGGATGGGCCTGTCATAGTACCTTCTGAAGTGCGCTGGGCTCTCAAACACCTTAGGATTGCAGAAGCTTGCCATGGCATAGAACTGCAGGCACAATGTACAACCATGATTGTGACTGTTACTTTATATATATATTGACTATGACATGAACCTACAGCCAGAGTGGACCTCACAGTCCTGGCTTCCAGCGCAGGCTGCACTCACTCGGAGGAACAGAAGCATTCTCAGTGTGGCCAAAACCATTTCTGTCAAGCTAGGCAGCACAGACGCTTACCTCATCCAAGTTGTTCTGGACAGGGGTGCCTGACAGCAGAATGCGCCGCTTGCATTTGAGACTACCAAGAGCCTGCATTGGCACACCACATGGTGTTGCTACAAGCATAATTGATGTCTGCAGGTAATGCTGCTTGGAGTCAGCAGCAAAAAGCTTCGCAGAACTGCTGTCATTTGTGTGTGAGTACTGTCCTGTCACACCTTGTTGGTGAGTGTCCTGCAGCAACACAGTGCCAGCGTAAGTCGATGTGTAGTTGGCTTTGGAACAGCAAGAGCTGAACACAGCATGAAGGAGCTTACTGGTCGTTCTTGAGGCGATGAGCCTCATCACAGATGAGAAGATCGCATGCTGTCTCACTTTTGAACTTCTCTGTGTGGAGCCTGAAGGTCTCATAGGACACAATCAGCACCTGCGCAACACAAGTCTTGTAGTGCTGTCCTGGCGTGCTCGTGAGCTTTGAGCCCACGAGTCAGCAATCACATGATCTCCTGTATGGTCTTTGTAATTACCTTGGCAAAATTGCGTGGACTGAGGAACTGGTTGATACTGTCTATCACATCCTCTCGTGAAGACTCACACAAGGGCAATGTTTGTAAGCGCCCCTGAGAAGGCAGTACTCATGTCAGATGCGCATTGTCTATTTTAGCAGTTGGGTGCGTACAACAGGCTGGAACCTTCACCTTAAGCCACTTCTGAATCTCGCTGTCCCAGTTGCTGACAAGGCTGGTGGGGCAGCAGATGATGACACGCTTGGCCACAGGCTTGCCACCAAGCAGTTCATTGCCTGAGTTGAGCAAAGTCCACAGCAAAGTGATGCTTTGCAAGGTCTTCCCCAGACCCATGTCATCAGCTAAGATAGCACCTGCATGAGCAGTCATTCTGAAGCTGACAACCAGCCTCTGAAGCAAGGCAAGTGCCAGCATTGTTGCTGCAAAAGCAAGAGTGTAAAAGGCGTAGTCAACTCTGACAAGCATGCCTGGCAAGGAAGCTGTTTAATGTGCAGTTTTGTCAACCAACCAGATGCAAAATGACATGAGAGATGAAACAGCAAACACGCGTCTGTATCATGCGTTTGTATCAAGCTACTAAGACTTCCTGTAAACAAAAACAACATCAGTGTTGAATTTGAGATCTGCTCACCTTGTCCAATGTCTGACCTGAGCCCTGTCACGCAATCAAACAGGAATTGAACTCCCTCTCTCTGATGCGCACGCAACCATCTGGTCAGCATGGTGTCCACCAGGATTGGCTCTTCTGCTGAACCCTCAGGAGGCTCCCAAAGCACCAAAGGCTCTACCCCAGGTGGCAGCTCTATCACCTGCATGTAACAGCACATGAGCTTTACAAGTGACGTGTCTGTTATGGTGTGCTACCAGACAATGGAATGAAAGGGCTTGGATGTGCCTTCACAATGTTGGATACTGCAAATTATGAGCGCAAACGATAGTTTCATCTAAGCTGTAGAAAAAGGTTTTGAAACAGATGTGCAGAAGACACTGCTGAGTCATGCAAGGAGAGGAATGCTACCTCTTGGATCTGCTGTGGGAGCTCTATGACTGTAGGCTTTGGTGGTGCCAATGGTGTTTTGCAGCCCCATGGCACAACAGCTCGTCTTGAAAGCACAGTCTTTCTGAGTGCCTGTACATGACCAACTCAGGATGGTAATGTTGCATTGAAGTACATCTAGAGCACTTGAGGTGTTGCCAGACAAGCTTGCAGACCTGAGACACTCCGCTTGCTGTAGGGTGGGGCGACTTGAAAGGTTTGCGTAAGCATATAGCATCGTCTGATACATTGTACAGGGCCGGTAGCATAGAAGATCGCTTGATGGCCAGGCTGCAACACAAGCAAGCATTTTTTCTTCTTGTTGAAAGTTCAGTTGTCAGTGGCTTCATGTGGTAAGGTGTTTCTGAAGCATATACAGTACATGCCTATTCTCTTTCAAGGCCTTGATGTTGGCAGCTCTTCGTTCCTCTTGCTGTGCAGCAACGACTTCATCACTGAACTGTTTCGCTTTGCTGTTGCCCGCGTCTTCGTCAGCAGATGCAGAGGTGCCATCGTCACCTTCTGACACACAACAACCCCAGTCAATTGTGTGTCAATATGAAAGAAGGCATAGCAGGGCAGTGAGCCACCGCCGCATTGATTACCTTCACTGTCTGGCGCGCCAGAAAACTCACAACTCCCCTCAGCGTCGGACATCAGGATCATGCCTTGCCACGGTCTTGCTGTTCACGCAAGTACGAGCTAAAATGCACCAAGACTGCGCTGGGTGGAGATTTGATAACGCAGTGCTGCAAGTTGCAGATACGCAAACGCCGCAGACGTCTGTGACAAAGCTGATTTTTCGAAATTTGCGGGGAATTAGCGGTTTGGACTCGGCCAGCGTTTGTCTTGATGGAAGTACGCGACGCGACGCGTGCCTTGTATGACTAACTTAATATGAGTAACTGACTATGACTACCGATCAACGAACCAACTCAGTGCACAACTTTGCGGATTTGTGACCCCGGCATTCGTCCTTCAATCTCGCCTAAATCCCGCACAACATTTTGGCACAGCAGGCGCAACCATTTATGGTTGCGTTTTCACTCGTCTCAGCAGGACCAGCCACAGACTATGTCTCTGAACTTCTCCGCTGGAAGGACTATTGGTCACCTTGGTCACACAACTCTTACTGCGCGGTAATTGCTGTTGAAGAGATCTGTTCGTTTGCGCATTGTGTTGGCGTGAAAAAGCCAAGAGCAATATGGGACTGTTGCAGATCCCCTAGACCTGTCCAAGGTTCAATACTTTTACCGGGCCAAACAGTGCTGCAATACATTGCGTTGCCCACAACATCACAAGATGGAAGATGAGCTTCAACGAGAGCAGCGCACACGGGCAGTCACGCAATCTACTCCAGTGGACAGCACGGTGGGGCACTCCACAAGTGCAAGAATGTATGTGGCCCGTCTCCAACAGTCCAAGAAGTTTCACTCGTGCAGGTTGTGCGTGAGTTCGTGGGTTATGCTTCTGTCTGGTGGGCAGAAGTCTTGTATATAGTCCTGATACCACTCAGCCTAGGCCTAACCTGGATTCTTGGTCTATACAACACCAACGCAAGTTTGTGGAGGTTTCGAAAATGCAGCCTCAGAAAAGCAAACTTTGTATCCGTCCAGGTACAGATTTTCACAAGAGCACTGCTGAGCGATATACAGCATTTCATCAGCACTCAGCTTTTGCTTGCAGTTCATCAACGGACACCAGATACTTGTACCAGTACATGAGCAGCCTCCATCTCAGAGCCATCGGTCAGACCGGCATTTCCAGCAGGTATGATGTTGCTGTCTGCAAATCAAGCTTTCAGAGCTTGTAAGAGCTTGCACTCAACTCCTGATATTGTTTCATTGACCTTGTGCCTAATGTTGAGATGATAGCAGCAACTACGACCCTTTGCCTCAACATTTCTTATTGAGGGCAAATGGCATGTAAAGAAAGGCCAGCAGTGATCCTTTGTAAAGTAGATATAGCAGTATGCTATTTGGCAGCAATAATATGCAATTCAGCATTGTCTTTCACTGCAAGTCAGGATGTCTGTGCTTGACTTGCATGCAAATACAAAAAGCACAATCATAGTCTATCATCCCACCACCAGCGAGCCACACAGCGTTGTGATTGAGTTTTGTACCTTTATGTCCTGTAAACTCTTGCAGCTGACATATAGGGTGGGAGTGGTGAGTTGAAGGCAGCAGCCCTCCGCAAGATCAAGGTGTTGCTGGTTGTGTATGTCTATGATGCTGTGCAAGACACCTTCAAGCAGGTGCCGGGCATGCCAGCCCACATGCCTCTGCAGATACAGAATGCTATGAAGGCACTTCAGCTGATCAATGAAGGTAGTACCTTATCTACATGTTCCAAAGCTTGTGGTGCTGCTGGATATCTGGCATGCTCTACATCAGCACAGCCCTGTACAGTAGAGCTCAAAACCCATGCTGCTCGCTATAGCTGGCTCTGCTGCTGGAGAGCATGATATAGCACCATTGCATAGTTTACAGCATGGCACAGCACAATGCATTGCAGTACAAGAGAGCTTGGGCACAGGGAAGCAAGGTACCAACACAACAGCACGCAGCAAGTAGAGCAAGCAGTATGGTGCTGATGTGCAGCCATGTCATAGCAGGGACCCAGACAGCATACCCACTGCCCAGCTCAGGGCAACAAGCCAAAGTCAGGGACAGCATTTGCATTGACAGTATGGTTTGAGGGCTTGAGCCCTAATAGCCCAGACTGATCCTGCCCTGCTTAGCACATCAGTTGATCAGGGGCCATGCTCAACAGGCCTGGACCAAAGCTGAATGGCATTGATGCAGGGGCAGACTGGAACATTTTCAATCCACCTTCCTCATGGCAGCGGAGGGATGTCCATCTGTTATATGGGGGGAATGACATGGCTACTGGGCGACCCAGCTTCTTGAAAATGGCTGGAGGCTTTCTTGTCTACCCTCCATTCATTGTTCAGGTCTGCTCTCACTCTGCTGCCTTCAAACAAACAAACAAACAACCTGTGCACATCACATGCTCATGGTCAAAGTCAAGTGCCCCTTGCTGCTAGCCAATTCCAGACAGCTTGCCTCCTGACATCATCATTTCCATGAAGTTTCAATCTCGACATCTGGACAATTGCAGCCCATTGATGAGCCACACATCACTGTAAACTGCAGGCCCCTCATGACAACATGCTCTGACATAATAATGATAATAATTTACAGGCGTTCCAGCTAATCGTTTTGCCAGGTACCTACTAGGTGTGCCTAAACCCTAGTCCTGTGAGCCAACATGCACTAACATGAGACACTAATTGCACCCAAGGGGTGTGCGCTGACAGGGCGAGTGCCATAGACGCATTTGCGAGGCAGAAAACCTCTGCCCACTACCCGACACGGAAGCCTGAAAAATCAGCATGTTACCACTGAGGCTTGAACCCGTGACCTGCTGTGTCACATCCTGACACATAGCAGCTTATATCAAAGGCTGGGTGGACCTCTGGGGGGGACACATCACTGTAAACTGCAGGCCCCTCATGACAACATGCTCTGACATGCTGTGTGTGTATGGGTCAGTCTCTGTCTGTGTGTGTCTGTGTCTGATGCAACAACGTGAGTTGGGACCCTTGCGCATGTTGGCTGCTTCAAGTTAGCCTTGACTCGGCTGTTTGTGACATTGGCGTATACCAACAGCATGCTTTGAAGTACTATGCTTGTCTGATGCAGTACTATGAGCTTGCGTACCTCTACTACACAGGCTACTATGTGCTGGCCTCAGCTTTGCTGCTGGCTACGTTGATCTCTGCCTTCTTGTCGACAGCCAAGCTGCATGAGATCAGGCTGGAGCTCTTCAAGTCTGTGGATAAGCAAAGCATCACGCCTTTGGTGCATCATGGGCGTGTCAGGTCCTGCACTGCTCTTGCAACAAAGCTGCCAACTGTTACTGTTGCCGATTTTACTGCTGATGCATGCATGGTGACAACTGCACTCTTGTTCATCTGGTACTTCTCAATACACAAGGTATGCATCGTTACATACTCAATACATGGCTACCATCATGTATATAACTGTTGTCGTCTGCTGCCCCTCTCAGAACTTGTGCATCCTGTTTTGCTTCACAGCTTGAGGAACTGTTCAAAGGTCCCATCCCATTGAGTCACCAGGTGTTGTAGAAATCTGCTGCTTCAGAGCTGGGCAGAGATCTGCCTTCTTGCACTCTGTTTGGGTCAATCAGGTGGGTGTACAGCAGAGGCTCGCCCATGCCAGAACCAAGCCTGCTAGACGGCATGCCTGCCAGGCTCTGTTGCAAATCGCAAAGCACACTCAATGATTGTCCTTTTGGCATTTCAATCAGCACAGAAAACAGGGTGTTCAGCAATCATGTACAGAGGAATCACTCAATGTGCAGGGCTGTGTCATCAAGGGTGCTGGTGCCTGGGGATGTCATAGTCCTCTTACCTGGCACAACAACATGCGATATGGTCCTATTGCAAGGCAATTGCCTTGTTGAGGAGTCTAGTCTGTCTGGTGAGGTAGGATCAAGCACAAACGCACTCTCCCTGCACCATGTCATGAGCCTAACACAGCGGAATACATGCTGGCTTTGCTTTGCCGAAACAACACTTCAGCTCTGCCTGGAAGGGACTCAATTCAGCCATCAAGCTTTAGTCTTATACCTATTTCTGTTAACAGTGTGTGGCAGCTCTTGTGCGTTGCCTGTCTGCTCAGTGCAGTCAGACGCTTGCGTGGATCTTGGCAGTGGGTGTCTTGTGTTACATGTACAGCCATGTTTGCCATGCTTGAGGTTGAGCCAGGCTTGCACATGTCTCACAATCATTGTCAATACTTACAGCCAATGATCTTGGTGTTTGTCTGCACTGCATGTGTGTAGGCCTGACGTCTGTGCTTTGATGTCAGCTTACTTGCAAGTCCCTTTACCTGGACAGGCAAACACTTGTCAACAGGACATTATATCACAATGAGTTCACATCCTGCAGCAAGTTTTCACTGGTGCTGTTTGCATGCACCAGGTGGCATCTGCTGTGTGATGCATCTGTCTTTGCAGCCATGCTCAATGCACATCAATCCTTTGATCCCACAACCTCAACTTCTGTTGCCAGTTTTGGCATGCACTTGACCTCCAGATGTGGGAATGCAGGCTGCGCAAGTGCGTAAATCTAGCTTTGTGGCACACAGTGGTGACAAACAGCGTGCCTACCACCCAGAGACTCATCACTCCTGCACTGTCCACGCTGGCACTGTCGTCCAACAGGTTTGATAAGGCTCCTTTGATGCCTCAGATGGGCTGTATGTTGCATTGAGACAGTGCACTCACAATTTGCATGACATGGCAGAACGCTAGGCCTACTTTGTATGCCATGGTGCGCTTGCACTCAGCGCCTGAAGTACCAGTCAACCCTGGCAGTTGCTGCTGAAGATACAGCCTGTCTCACAAACTCTTCTGTACGTATGTGCACGTATGTGTACATACATGTGTATGTGCTTTTGGCACAATGTGAAACACTGGGCACTGCGTAGTGCACATACATACAGCCCAGTTGCTCCAATGCCCAGTTTCAATGTCCAATCAATATACATGTGTTCCATGTCCAAGTATTGAGTTGTTACACAGACATGTTTAGTCCTGCCACAACTTGGCATTGCCATCAAGGGCCAAAAGCTGTGCAGGTCTGGGCTGATGGCGACACAGACGAAGAGGTGCTTGGGATGGTGGTCAGAACTGGTCAGTCAAACTGTCTCTGTAAGCATGTTGATGCATGATACAACCCTGGGCACAGCCAGCGGATCATAGTGCACATTGACTGCTACTGCACTGCACATTCAGTGCAAATGCCTGCTCTGTTGGGATTTTCAGTCAAGATGGCACGCATTGCATCTGTTTGTGCATCGATTGGAGCCAGAGTTGTTGCAAAAGCTGTTGGGCATGGCTGGCTGTGCTTCATTGCTTGTGATCAACAGCCTTAGCACAACAATCAGCAAATGGCTCAGAAATCACAGAGTTACAGTCTCAGACCAGCTCAGCTCATTAGCTGAGCCGTATAACTGCTTGTCATCTGGTCAGCCCTGTCTGTATGCCTGACAGGCTTGAGGTCCACTATGGGAAACATGCTGCGTCAAATTGTGGCCCCGCTGAAGGGCCCGGGGGATGTCAAGGACCCCTTCCTGTTGGTAAGATTCCACATGGTTCATGCATGCTGCGTTCACCAAAGTGTCACTGTATTGCACCTCAGATGAGCCGTTGCAACATTGCCTGTCATGCTAGGTGGCAGCACCCCTAGAGCTTGGGTGCTTGGGCATGTCTGGGGCACCCGAAATCACAATCATGATGCTGCCCTGCTGTGTCATGGAGTGCTGACTGCCATCATGCTGATTTACCTCTTAGGTTTTGCATGCCTGCACATATCCTTGTTGTTTCCATCGCGCCTGAACGTGCAGAGGCTGCATCAACGCATGTGGACTGTACAGTGTGACAACCTTGTGAGTTGATCGTCGCCTGCAGGACCTGTTCCGTTTCTGTGCCTTTGCCCTCTGCATACAAACCTGCCTCTTCCTAGTGGGAGCCATATCATATTGCCTCAGCCACGAGGTGCCCAGCAAAGAGATCATCCTGAGAGTGATAGGGACCATCGTTGCGGCTGCGCCCATTGCTATACCCACTGTGATGGTGTGCTCAAATGGAGCATGTGCTGGCAAGCTCAGAGCCAAGGGCATACATGTGCTGGACCTGGGCAAACTCAGATCAGCTGCAGATGTCCAGATTGTGGCCTTCGATAAAACTGGTACATTGACTGGCAGCATGGTGAGCCGTTCTGAACTTCTACCTGTTGCCTTGACTGCAACCATTACATCTGTTTCGACCATGCCCTAATCACATCACTGTATGCATCATTGGTTGGTGTGCTGCTTTGGAAGTTTTGCTATGTGTAGCAAGTAGGTGCGTGAATGAGCCAACACTCTGTGGAGCGTGACAACTGTCTGTCTCAACTTGCTTGCACTTGCGCAATATGGTGGACCTGCAGTCACATCACACAGCATGCTCAACAACATCCACTCAAACATTTATACTCATCCAAGTCAGGGACCTGGGCAGACCGGTTCAATACTTGGCTTCTCAGCAAATTGACGCCGAAAGGCGTAGTCTTTTCTTTTGCTTGCCTTTTTCGTTTTCTCCAAGTCAGGGATGCAAAAGGAACTTTGGCTGCAGCCTGAGCTGCATGGCATGTTGCCAGTGGAGGAAGCCCAGTTCATGGGATTGCAGCAGTCAGCAGTGCGTTGGCCTGAAGAACTCAAGCAGGCAGCTGCGCTATGCACCTCTCTCATGCTGGTCAGAAAGATCCAGGTTGTTGGGGATGTAGCAGACAAGCAAACTTTCAAGGCTGTCGAAGCACGCTTTGTGGTGAGTCTCTGTTGCTCTGAGGGTTCCTGAACTTGCTTTTGCATTCTCTACTCACGTTTTTGTTACTGTTTTGTGCCTTTCCTTGATGTCCACACCCTCTCTTTTACGCTTTTCCTTGATGTCGCCCTTTCTTGTTGTGCTTGTCCTTGATGTCCATACCCTTTCATTTGTCAGGTACCATGTTGCAATAGTTTCTATAACATCATTTTCTAGAAAGAAAACGGAAAAGCACAAACTTTTCAGCAATCATAACGTGAGCCCCCTGAGGCAGCAGCCCAGAGCTATGACCATAGGCATTCACTCAGAAGTGGCTGCGTTGATCACCACCGTTACCTGCTGACAAGTACTTTGCTTTGCTTTGCAGCAAAAGCATGCAACATTATATCACTTGTGGCAATATCCTCCTTCCATAATTTTTATTTCCTTTAGGCATCACTGGTGATAAGGATGTCAATCTGGATTCAGAGTCGTCATCATGACGCAGGTACTGCTGTTGTTCTGCTGTTGCCATTTCCACTGTCATCATGTCCGGCCTCATCTTGCTGTGTGTGCGTCTGCTGCTCCCCCCTGCAACAAACCACTTTCCACCATCGGGTCCAAGCCCCTTGCTTGTAAATATCTGTCTGGGAGTACAAATGCTAGAACTTTCTTATCGTGCACGCCCATGTTTTTCAGTCCTTCGATCTTTCCAACACTTGCAATTTCCACACTGTTTCTGGATATCTCAATTTGGCTGCGTGTGCCAAGTGCTTCTCAGTGAGGAGCCAGTGAGGCTAACACCTGGTGGGCGTGTGAGACACGGGCTCAATGGTGTACTACCTCAATTCAGTTAACCCCAATTCTGTCATCCCCAACTCATGAGCAATGAGATCTAAGCACATTGACAGCTTCTGAGTTGCCTTTCAGTACGCAACACACTTGTGCAAGGATGCTTTACAACTGTCAAAGCGCGTCCCTCGGCAGAAGAACGCACACATGTTGTCACAGGGATACATGTGCAGCTTATTATTGCACTTTCGTGCATGTCATGAATGTTGTGCGCCACAAGCATGCACACAAGAGCACGGCTTGCTTACGCATGATCCTGCCTCTGGCCCATGTCATTGCACAAGTACAATACACGCAGATGAATCAAAAATACACTGACCTACTCTGTGTAGTGAAGCATGGTCTGACAGATCGCCTCAAGCTCGGTGGATCTTTTGTGCACCAGCATTTGTCGCAACGCTGAGAGACGTGTGAATATGAGTAGAGGCTGCATCACTGCGTTGCATGCATGCAGGGGCGTGATGCAATAGCCCTGCCCCTGAAGGACAATGCCCATCCTCGTAGACCCGCTGCTCTTAGGACGCTTCAAGTGCTGAAGCGTTTTGACTTTGAGCCTACCTTGATGAGGTCTGGCATTGTGGCCAGGGCTGAACTCAGCACATCTCACGGCGCAGCCCTGCTGTTTGTCAAAGGAGCCCCATCCAGAATAAAGCCCTTGCTGCGAGGAGACTCTGTGCCAGAGGATTTCCAGCAGGTCATCAAATCCTCCTGTAGCCTCCTATTCCGGATGCCCTGTCTGGTTTTGAGCCCACACTATTGTGGACTATGTGGCATATAGGGCTTTGGCATGAGCATATAAGGCCTTGGCATGAGGGCCTTGGCATGAGCATATAGGGCCTTGGCACATAGGGCCTTGGCACATAGGGCCTTGCCGTGAGCGCACAAATGTTGATGCAGAGGCTTTTGCTTGCTTGCTTGCTGCTTGTTTGCTTGCTTGAATTGAATTGACGTCAAAAGGTGTAGTCTTTTCTTCTCTTTTCTTTTCTTTGGTCAGGTCCCCTGAGGGCAGATGTGAAGCTGCAGGTGCTGGCACAGTACGCAGGCCAGAGTTTCAGGCTACTGGCTGTGGCAGGTGGCACCCTCAGTCATGTGTCACCTGCTGAGCTGGCAGGCATGGATCAACAGCAGGCTGAGGCACGCTGTGGGCCTCTAGACCTACTGGGCTTGCAGGTCTTGTCCAATTGCCTGCGCCCATCTTCCCAACAAACCATAACCCACCTCCGTGACAGGTCAGCCATTTGTGCATTTTGTTATTGTTATTTAGTCATAATAGGCCTATTGTTCAAGGCATACCCCAATGGTTGCCAGCAAGTCCTGCTGAGGCTAAGGCCCTACCCCGTGAGGGGGCATTGTCTCTTGTAATGCACACCATTGCATCCATGTCTTCTTTGGGTCTGCACAAGTGTGCCTGCCAGTGACAGCAGATAGCTTGCATGGTCTGTTCCATTGTGTACATGTTCCACTCCCTTGGGTGTGAAGTCCAGGCACCCAGCAGCGGTAGGCCAATGACCAGCATGTTGCGCACCGTCTGTTCATCTGAAGAGTGTCAGAGGTAGTATGTTTGTGTTGTATCATCAAATCATGATAGCTGTTATCGATATTGTCGACGTGGAACTGCCAAATCATCTGGGTGCACAGGAGGCAGAGCCATTGCACCTGGGCAGCCTGGTATAATACTTGGCTTCTCATTAAATTGACGCCGAAAGGCGTAGTCTTTTCTTTTCTTTTCTTTTCTTTTCTTTTCTTTTCTTTTCTTTTCTTTTCTTTTCTTTTCTTTTCTTT
>JAABUK010004530.1_pt1 | contig 22457 bp, 33 predicted proteins | sample 5559141 | NCBI WGS metagenome assembly JAABUK01 (sample SAMN10711869, study PRJNA513367) | rock metagenome | isolation source: Antarctica rocks | place: Antarctica: Victoria Land, Pudding Butte nord | collected 2016-01-03
GAACAGAGCGAGTATTCCAGGTTTCAGTGCGCTTACAGTGTCCAGACTGCAGTGGTTCAGGCTTGTCTGCCACTTCTCAGCCACTGGACTGCACTGCATGCCATGGCACAGGACAGACAATGAGATACCAAAGCAGCTCCTTAGGTATTGGCCTAGCTGGCTCACCTTAACATCTACACTGCTATCTCTCTACGCCAGCATCTTTCTCACACAAGCATGTGTACAAGAGCCATTGGCTGCCACAATGGGCTATAAGTAAGCTGACACACTGTTATGCAGGCCGCACAAAGAGCTATGGAACTTGTCCTGCCTGTGGTGGAAAAGGTGTGAGCTCACGATTTTGGTGCAAAAGATGTGGCGGAGAGGGCAGAGCAGTTACTCCTCGTCATGTGCGAGTCAAGATCCCGGCTGGTATGCTTGTGATCCAAATGCACTTGCCAGACAAGATTGTGGTTTTGTACTAGACTGTCTGTGACGTAATGTCTCACTGCCAACCTGGGTTGCTTACACTATAGAGATTAGCTGTGCATTGTGTCTGCAGGTGTAGATCATGGCAGCGTTTTGCGCTTAAACGGTCAAGGTGATGTGGGTACTTTTGGTGGCCAGCGTGGTGATATCATCTTACGCTTTGTGGTGAGTGCTGCTGGCTAGCTGCTTCCATGCCTTGCATGTATGATGAGAGCTTGTCGGACATGACTGCTGCAGTGACATCTGAGTGTGTCATTCAGATACACCCTGAAGACTCTTTCACCAGGCAAGGCTGTGATGTGTACTCCACAGTCCCTATTGCATATACAGATGCCATTTTGGGTGCAAAATTGGATGTGCAGACACTGCGTGGTACTACAGCAATCCAGGTTGCACCTGGAACGCAGCACAATACCACACTCAGATTGTCAGAGCAGGGTGTGCAAGCCTGGGGCTCAACCTCTGCAATGTTTGGTTCCCATTATGTCACTTTACATGTGCTTATACCATTAGAATGTTCTGCTGAAGAGCAAAATTTGCTCAAACGAATACAGTGGACAGCAAGAACGAATTCAGTGGACAGTAAGAACTTTCAGCAGCACCAAGCCAGTCCCAGGCGGAGTACCACCTGATACTCACAGCAGCTGTGCTGTAGCATGATGTTTAAACATGTTTGCAACGTCATCCATTTGTAATGAAAGGTTCTGATAGACATGTTTGACGCTCAAGCATGCTTCGAAAACACGACAGCAATTGTCGTGTCCATATTTGGAGTGTGCCATACAAACTGTTTGTGCATGACAAGTGCGTTCCAGGCTGTATCCTCAGAGCAATGCTTGATATACATAGTATCATGACAATTGCCATTTCCATTGCGCCACTGAAATCCCACAGCGTAAGCAACATGCTGTTGCTTGGCATTTTGCAAAGGAAGAAGAGAGACATTCTCATTGTCTCTGTTCATCCTGGTACAGTGGTTGAACTTTCTGCTGTTTCAGAATTCACTGCCAAAATTCAAATACACTTCTTTGCGCATGGCTCGCTCAAGGCGAGTCGCCTGACTTGCTTGTGCCCGAATGAATCCTGAGAAGCCGCAGGCTAGGGTGTACAGGAGGCATAGCGTGTTGCTGAGCTGGCTTCGTTCCGTGAGCAAGGCTTGTTTCGGCAAAAGTCAGCTGCTGGAGCATGTTGTGAGTCTGGATGTGATCTCGCCGAGAGAAGCTGAGGACAGAGTGCAAGCTGTAAGCTCTACTTAGACCAACCTTTTCTGCTCGATCATACATGGTGCTTGCATTCACTTGTATGCTTTGTTGCAGGGTGTTGTGGAAGCAGTGTTGTATCTTGACATCAGCGCAGCACGGGGTAGAAAAGGCCATCTGGGATTTACACATAGGTCAGCACAGTGGTGTTCAACTCGCAAGGCTGAAGTTAAGCTTCTTTCTATTGAATGATACACTGCCTTGGTGCAGGCTTGGCAACAAGGCATTCAGCTATAGCCTGCCTATTCAGCCTCAAAGCTCCCTTGTGCAGCCTCTTACTTTCAGCACACCTGGCATTCACAGTGGCGTGTATGCAGTGGAGCTTTCCAGGACACAGTGCAGATTGTGCCAAAAGGCCTTAGCAGAGCTTGTTCCTCAGAGTATTAGGTTGCAAAGGGAGGCCCTGGCACATGAGCGGTACCTGGAGCCTGTCACTGCCAATCAGCTGGCAACATACATGCTGCCAGATGATGTACTGCTTGCTGCTACCGATCAGGTCAGCTTGACACTGCTGTGTGGCACGCGACTGCCTAGCTCAGCATCTTGTTGTGAACATGAACTCCTGATCCACCATGGTTGTGCAGTCTAGTCGTGACAGGCTGATGTTGCATTGGTACAGGGCTTGCTTGTGGTGGTCAAGGCACAGCATGGCACCCGGCAAGGGTTGATCGAAGCCAGCTTGTCAAAGGCATCCCTGCTTTTGACAGAATTTGGCAGTGTGAGACAGCAACACATCATTACCAATCTTGGTGATGCTATTGCTGTCATGTCTAGACCACAGCAGGTCCAGTGGTTTCGGAAGAACACAGTGCATCCAGGTAATGACTGTATGGCATGAACCGCAACTGGCAGGCATGTTGCAACCACACATGCAGCAATGCAATTCTGTTCTCATGCACAGAATTGCAATTCTGTTCTCATGCACAGAATTTCCTCACTGAATTGCTTGCACAAATCTTCACTGAACCAAAAACATGTACCAGACATGACAGTGATGCCTTATGCTGCTGCAGAGGGAGGGCAACCACTTGTGACTTCCAAGTCAGCAGAGGGAGGGCAGCCACTTGTGATGTCCATGTCAGCAGATGCCATGTACCTGCAGCAAGAGGCTGTGTTAGACATTGCCAGCATGTGCAGCGGCCCTGAAGGCTGTTCATTATCTGTTGTCCTGCAGTGTATAGCCAAAGGCGGCCTGCAGGTAACAGTCATGCCTCTGTTTTCTGTGCAGGCAGCATGTGTCTTACACTGATGGAGGTACAAAACACCTGCTTGTATTCCTGCAGCTGAACAGCATAACTGATGACGTCCACCTCACACATTCAGTCTCCTGGCGTCATTCAGGAAGATGTGCAATACGCACAGAAACCTGCTGTTTGCCGTGACTTGGTTTGGCCAGGCATGCTAAGGATCTTGTTGACCACCAGAAGAATGCATGGTGCAGGAAATCTTGAAGATAGCCTGCCAAAGGGCTGATGACAGCGTGACGCTCCCCCCACAGCTGAGGGAAACATTGGTCCTCTTGCTGGCAGCAGCTCCCAAGGGCTCAGGGCTCGTGAGGGATGTAGTAGCAGCAATTGAGCAGGGGCTGGATGTAGCATGCAGCCTCTCAGCTCTGCCAGAGCTGGTGTTGAGTCTGCTGCAACTGCCAGATGTATGTCTGGTGAGTTGTTTCTGTGTATCAGCAAGTGTTTGGGGACAAGCAGTGCAAATTGTTACCAAAATTGCGGGTGCACATACAACACAGGATGCAGAGCTGCAAAATGCTTGTGACGCGTGTGCATTTGTCTGGTACTAGCATGCCACGAAGCAGAATGTCAAATTCCAGAAAGTGAGTATGTTTGCTGAAGGCTGAATGCCCACATGCTGTGAGTGTAGGCTGCCAGAACATCTGGACTAAGGAGCAGTTTGGTCATGTACTTTCAGCGTCATCGACCTCTTGGTGTCGAGGCAGATGTGAGCATCCCAATGGACACTCCACAGCCTCAAGTCCCCAAGAAGTGGCACTTCAAGTTTTTGCTAAACAGAGCCAAAGCCAGATATCAAGCGGTATGGCAAAGCATTTACCCTGATCAAGCCTGCAAGCACAATTTTTGCTTGCATTCAAATGCATGGCTTCCTGAATGTAAAGCCACTGTCACTGAGGGTTGCAACATGAGGTGGCATTCAACCACTTTGGCTGCATCTTTTCAAAAGTGCTAGGGGGATTTACACAGTTAGCATTTGAAGCCGCTTTTGTTGCAGATTATGACGACAACTTGGTTTCACTGGTATCCTCATGGTATTGCAGGCTGCACAGGTGCGCACTCCGTCAGCTAGCATAGTAGCGCCAGCATATTTGCAGGCGCTGTACCAGCAGAGGCTTGCAGAGGAAGCATCATCCCAGCGTCATTCTTTCCAGAGGCATTCACAGGAGGCCGCTTCGCGACACGAATCGATTGAGCTGGGAGCACGAGCACCAAGTGCTGAGTCACCTCGCCTTGCATGGCAGGCGTCAGGCTCATGGCTGACAGATGAAGAAGTGCTGCAGCAGCAAATCAAATGCACTGTCATGAAAGCTTTGCTGCAGCTGAGCCCACTTGTTGCTGAAGAGCCCAAAACTGACCAGACAAGTGCCGAGGCTTTTGTGTATGAGCTCATGCCTGAGGATGGGCATGCTCTGCATGTTGAGGGCAGTCAAGCAGAGCTGCGTCAGCTATGCATTGCAACCTTGGCGTCCCTAGCAGCACAGCCACAGTCTATCAGCAGTCTGTTTGAGTTGCCGAGCCCAAAGGGCCGTGCAGCTCCATTAGAGTTGCAGCACAGCCAGCCTGTCCACAGGCACACCCTTCTGATCATGGTTTTTGAGCGCATGCATGAAGCCAGCCTACACAAACAGCAGGTGATGCGAGCAGGGATTTAATGGCGCTATACAATGCACCTTGTTTGTAGTCTGGCTGCATCACAATGTGCTACCAGTTGACATGAGGGGGCCAAGAGGTGCAAGCACGTTGTCTGAATGGCCACTATTTGCTTGTAGGGTATGCTTGGCTTTCCAAAACTTGAGTGCTACCTGGAGCTATTGGCAGAATACTTGACGTTAGTCCATGACCCAGGCGTGATTTCACAATATCTGTTTGAGGCTGCCAAGGTCTGGGGTCTACTGCAAGAAGAGCTTCTGTCTTTTGGGCCGGTAGCCTTCTGGACGCAGCGCCGGACAATGCTGATGACTACAATGGTGCAGCTACAGACTGCTTGGCTGAATGGTCAATGGCGGGTGCGTGAAATGCTGTGGCCTTTTGCTGTGCATAGATTTAATGCAGGCTTGACAGAGTACATGCACTTGCAATGCTGTGCACCACAAACCTGGCACTGACCTGATGTTTGACATTGGCTTGCATGCCATTTTGTGCCTGAGGCTGCAGCACTACCCAAAGCCACATCCTGGAGCATATTTGCCTTACTCTTTCAGTGTTGCTATGACCTGCGGCAAGTGGCAATCTGTAGTTGCTTTTGTGGAATGGTCCATGGCCAGGCTTGCTGTCATTGCTGCACACAGCAGCCAATGTTGATGTTTGCGTAGGCAGGGGAAGCCGCACGTGCTTTGAGAGGATATCTTGGAAATCAGGCTGCAGGTGCCATTAACTTAGCGTTCGTGCAACACCATTTGACAGTGCGCTCACCAACTGATAAGACAGCGGAGGCTGTTATGGCATTTGGCAATGCACTTGTTGGCCTGATATCAGCAGTACCAGATGCAAGTGCCCTTGCTGACCAAAGGCTTGACAGATCGCCTGTCTGGTGCACAAGTGGCAGGCACCAGTCTGGCAGCGACATGCTGTTTCTGCCATTGACACATCAAGCCGGAGCTGCTGACATGGCACCAGGCATGGAGGCCTTTCAGCAGGGCGTGCCACGTCCACGCCCAGCAGAGATAGTCAACCTGTCAAGGGTCCAGGCACTCGATCTGTTCTTATCTGGTGTGAAGCCACCTGACGGGCCATGTTTGGCAATACTCCAGGACAGGAGCAGGCCCGAAGAACAGCGCCTTGCAGCCCTCCAGATCTTGATTACTTTCTATGGGTGCAACTACAACCCAATCATTGCAGACGCACACAGTGCTACGTATGCCTGTGGATTCCACTTTCAAGGGTTTGCAGATGCTTATGCTTCAGAAGATCTTCATATGTCTCGGCAACATCTGGCTGCACTGCAGGTTCTTGCCAAACATAAGGTAATCAACACCTTTCCATTGCACAACACCTAAGCACGTTCATGCATAGCTATGTCAAAATACAGCCGTTGCAGATGATATGCAAATTTCAGATGGTACATCATAGACACCAGCTGCAAACAGTTTGCATCATCTGCAACATGTGCCGCAGCCTTCACAGACAGCGTCTCTTGCTCCTGCAGCCATTGAACAGATGATGCAGATGAGCCTTGAACAGTACTTTGTAAAAACAACTGGCAACCAAAAAATATCAGAAACACTGCAAAAACATATTGCTCCTTGATCTGCATAGCCAACATATGTTGTGTGCAGGTTGAAGCTGTCAGGCAGCACTTGTATGAGCTGTGTGTCATGGATTTTCTGATAAGAAACATCGATCTGGAAGCAGAGCTGAGTTTAGCCACAGCTGTGCCACTTTCATCCACTGTAACATCAGCAGCCTCACCTGCCCCACCAAGCACTGATCCTATTGCAGCCATGACTGCTATGACTCCCTCATCGCTAAGCCCCACCAGATATGACATGTCTCACAAAGAGTCTTTTGGAAAGCTGAGCTCCAGATTGCGGCTACCTTCGTTGCCGCCCAACTCAACACGTAGTCCCAAGATTTCAGCTGGGCATCCCAGGCTGGACTCAGGTCCTGCTTTGGTAAAGCCCGCTGAAGCAGGCAGTGCTAGGCAGAAGCTTCCCCCAGATTTTGTGTCCAAGGGTGACTTAGAGGAAGACATGCAGCAGCTTCTGGAGATGGACAGTCAGGTAAATCCCATCTGTGTAAGACAACTGAGAATCTGCCTAATGCTTTAGTCCCCAGATGTTCCTGTGCTGAGACCACTATGACACAGACGTCTCTCACACACAGTGACATGTCTACACCCCCAAGAGCTTGTTGCTAATGGTGTCCCACTTCCATATGCTCCACAGCCTGTGCTTAGATTTCAAATTTAGCATCACACTGTCATATAAGCAACCATACATGGCTACTGCTGCCTTGGCTGACCCACGGTGTCCAAGTTACCCAATGAAACAGTCAGGATGATGTGTTCCGACAATGACACATGCTGCTATTTCGAAACAGTCGCAGCTCCTACCTGCATGCTGAAGCTGGGCCTGAATGTGTCTCAGTGGCTGTTGGAAAGGCTCATCCCCTCCTGTCATCACAGCACAGCCTGCACATGCATGTCTGCCTTGCAGAGTGATAATTCTGACAGGTCAAGCACGCCATCTTCACCTCTTCAGTCATCTCGGTTGACTCCCAAGAGGCCTCTGCTGCCTGCTCTCAACCTGGCAGGCTCAGCTCGCAAGGGAGGACCAGCAAATCTGCCAACACCATTGTCTTCTTTTCACAGGCATGCCTCCTTTCACACCAAGAGAAGTCCGTTTGCAATCACACAAGCTGGTCTTTGTCACTTGGCATATCTGCACTTGCATAACCACAGCAGCCTTCTTTGTTTTGCAATACGTTTTGTGGTAGATTGACATGGATGTGTGATGAGATATGTGATCATCAGCAGCATGCTCAGCAAGTGCGGTGAACGGAAAAGGTACTGTGTCATGCGCGTACATTGTGCATCTGTGCCACTCATCTTGTACATGAAAGCAATGCCAATGTCAGAACTGTTGCTTGCAGGCGCTTGACAGATGACAAGCCCGGCTCTGGAAGTCCTGCAGGTGCTTCAAAGGCTGCAAGCCTGCTAGCTACTCCTCACATCCCCATCTTGACACCACTAAGCCCTAAACACAGTCATAGCCACTCACAGGCAGACCGTCTGAAGATGCCCAAGCTGAATCTCCCGTGCCCAGCTGGGCGTTCAGCAGTGCAGCTTGAACACAATTCACAGGTATGCAACAGATGGAGAAGTTTCTGATGGGACCCTACATGTCTGTTTAACATGCACTGTGTGAGCGCAATTCTGCTGTGCATCAAAGGCATGGGTAAGACAATGGGTGGGCTGCATGCCTCGCCATGAACAAACACAGGCTATCAGCACATTCTGCAATTCTCCACCTTGTCTTGCAAAGAGCTGGCCCAAACATCAAGAGAGGCTCATGGCTGCTGAGCTCATGAGCACTAGATGATGCTGATGAATCTTGCAGGATGGCTGTTTTGAAGGTGACAGCACTCGAACAGCTGCAGCTGTGAATGCCCTTGATACAAGAGGGGACAACCTTGCGCTGTACGAGCAGAAGAGAGCGAGGAGATTCCTGTATGCAGATGCTGAGCTGCATGCTCAGGTGTGCACCATGCTGCTTCGAAGCCATTGACATGCTATAGTGTTGTACCAAAGAAGTGTTTTGTGCCCTGTGTTATGCAAAGATTAGCTTTTGCCACTGCAGCTGCATCCTTGGCTCACATCAATGAGTAAGACGACAGCATAGCTTTCTGAAGTCTCTTGGATCGAGTCCGTTGTAACAAGAGGCTGCCTAGGCAGAGTGTATCTTGATGATCAGCTTTGTGACTGGCTTGCATGCAATGCAGATGCTGCAGCTGATTGTGGAGCTTCTGCTGACCAGCAAAGGGCAGTTGGACCCATTGTATTGCAACAGTCAGGACCCCTCTGCCCAGCAGCCTGTCAGTTTGCTGCAGCAGCACCTCAGCTGGGCAGGCAATGCCAGCATGTCAGGCCCTTTGTTACACTGGGCCAAAACCGTAGGGCCACCTGCAATTCGCTTGCTGCGCCTCACCTGCAGGTCTGTTGTTATTTGCTAGCTTGTGCCCATGACCTGGCTTGCTAGGCTGCTGTTACAAAGTACCACATCTTGCTTGTGCTTGCTAAGGCAGATCCATTCATTGAATCGTTACATATACGCCAGCGTTACTTGCTAGGTATTGGCATATTGACGAATGCTCTCAGAAGGTGCACAGTGAACCCTTGCTATATTATGGTAAACTGTCAAATCTTGTGTAAACGTCTGGTATGAAGTGCGCCGCCATGATCATTGCCAAATGATGCGATTTGCAGATGTCAAAGGAGGCCAACGTTGGATGCTGTCCCTTGGCTCATCAGCCACAGTTGAACCTGAATGCTTTGTGCTGCAGCAGGTCATAGCAATGGATCCTTGCAGTGAAGCTGCATCTGCGAGGCAAGCAATGTTAAAATTGTTTGCAGGTTCTTGTTTGACAAAAGCATGTATGAGGACAAGCAGCGCATAGCACGCGGAGCCTTTGCCCAGGTGTTCACCTGCCAAGCCCCCAAGTTTTGCGCTGATACCCCAGACCTGGCAGTCAAGATCACTGACCTGCCCACAGCAGGGGACAACCCCGTCAGTCAGGTGCGTGTGCATGATCTTGCTTCTTCTTTCGTTCTTCAAACATGTTGGTGTCACTGTTGAAACAGCAACTGGCTAATCCTGCTTGGGGTGCACATGATGCAGTAGCGTGGTACAGCTGTTCATTGTCAATCTGTGCATGTGCCTTGTAGCCTGCCAGCAGGAGCTACATGCTGCTTTAGGCTCTACAGATGTACCATATAGCGTCATGTACCATATAGCATCATGCTGTGCTGTGCAGATGACGGCATTCAAGGAGATTGCCATCATGCAGCGGTTGAGCAATGTGCCAGGGATCTGCAGGGTACATGATTTTGGCATCTGCAATGACAGCATCATGCTGGTGATGACCAAGTACCGCTGCAGTCTCAGGGAATGGCGGCACAGGCAACCAGAGGATGCTTGCCACCAGCTTAGGCTCTACCTCAATGTCTTCGCCCACCTTGCAAGTCTTTTACAGGCATGACTCAAGCCATGCGGCACGTCACCAACGTTCTGTGCACACTGAAGCTGTCCTCAACAACCTTCCAAGCTCAGGAGCACTTCTTCGCAAAGCTTTTCAAATTGCCTGACACATGCTCAGGCAGACTCCTCTGGTGTTATTCTCTTGCAACTGCATGGTCTGTCATTTGAAGGCTTATGCTTGTGCACCCTCTGCCCATTTGAGCCCAGCACATTTGGGTGCTATTGGTAGTACCATCTTGCACCCTGTTCACTTGAGACCAGCACATTTGTAAGCAACTTTCAAGATGGCACTGCCAAGGTAAATCCAACCCATGCAAAAAAAGGCGTTATTCTTGAGTGCAGGCAGTATCAGAGCAGGGCATCGTACACTTTGACCTAAAGTGCGACAATGTCTTCTTGCACGCATTGCCTGGAGTGTCAGAGCAGGAGTTCTGGTCACCAGCCTCAGATGAGCCTCCTTTTGAGGTGGTCCTGGGAGACTTTGGTGACAGTCATGACTTCAGCCAATCAAGGCAGGACCAGATCAGCATGTGAGTTGCAACACATGTATTCTGTGCTGAGTCAAGGCAAAGGCAGGTTGCCTTCTAACTGGTACAGAAGCTCAGACCTCTGCCGTGAGCCAAATGCTGCCAGGCTCTTACATAACTTGCAATTTGTTGACACTTTGCAACACAACAGAGTAAGAAGTTTTGGACTTGTAGCATGCCTGCATTTGCAGCAGCCGTAAGGACATCGCTACTCAAGCTTGCACATATCAGATTGCAAAAGCCCATCACAAGCAAGCTGAATCTACCATCCATTCCAAATCGAATCGCATAATTGCTTTGATCTGCCATACTGCTGTGTCAGGCAAATGCTTGACAGCAGGCAACATGAGCTCGCAACTTGCTGCAACTTGGGCTGCAATGGTTGCCCATGAACCTGGATGTGCTGTTGCAGGAACCGTGGCACAGAGTGCGTGAGGTCACCAGAGATGCTGCTCGCAGCCAGCAGTACATCAAAGACTGCATCTGATGCTAGCAGCACCCACGCAGCCTGTGATGTGTGGGCGCTCGCCTGCCTGCTGTATGAACTGGTCACAGGCAACCTGCTGTTCCCATCTGATCTGGACTGGCCAAAGTTTTTTATTACAGTCACGCACGCAAACCAGGTATGCATTGTGCCTAGTGCAAGACAGTGCCCAACACCTATTTGACCTTCCCAATGTGCACAGATGCTTCAGGGCTCATGTCAACATGCTGTTGATCTTGTACGATGCATAGGCTGGAAAGTTCACGCCAGATCACAACTACTGCTAGTTCTTTTCACACTTATGTTCTAGGGACCAATGCAAGGCCAACAGACAACCTCTGACAGAAAAAGCACAAGCACAATGTGCTTTGGTGATGAACTCTTGACTTGAACATTGATGTTGTGTACAGTGATAGAGCAACAACAGTTGCATGGGGTACTGATGAAAGAGGTTGGTACTGCAGTGCGTCACAACACCCTAAGCATGAAAGCTCATTGCATCTACTTTGCAGCAGGCGTGATTCAGGCAAGATAGTGTTGCAGGAGTTGCTATCACCAAGCGTACGACACTCCCTGGAGAAACTGCCGGCAGTTGCTAATGTGCTGGAATACACTCTGGTTCGGGATCCAGCTCAACGCCCATCTGCCAAGGATGTCTTACACAGGTCAGACATTTCAGCTTCAAGCTAACCAATCTCGTTCTCATCCTCTCGTTCTCTGTCTCGTGTCCAACAGCACCTCTGTGTAATCATGCATGGGGCTCATGTATCGCTTTGAGTCCCATCACTGCCAGGCAACTCCTTTGCATTGTATTGCATGATGACCAATCTCACCCTCTTGTGTGAAAAGAAAAGAAAAGACTGCGCCTTTTGGCGTCAATTTAATGAGAAGCCAAGTATTATACCGGGCTGTCCAGGCACCTGTGTGCATGTGCATTACAGTCTTGCTACATGCAGAGAATGTACTGAGCTGCTTGACTCAAACAGCTTGACTCAAATTCCCTGTATGTTGAGCCGTTCGGAAGTCACATCAGCAGTGTACAGACCCCCTGACACAGCGCCGTGAGTGTTGCAGGGTACAGCAAGCTCTGCAAGACCCCCGCAGCGACCTGTCCCCCTACCGCCAGCCAGTGACCCTACCCCTGACCCCCCTGAGGCCCCTTGCTGCTCCCGCCCTCTTCCTGACCCCTGCATCCACTGCGTCATGCAATCACGAGACCAGCATGGCAGACTTCTACATGAATCATCTGGCAGCTGTTTCAGAGCAGCTCTGCCTAGGCACTGTAGCTGCCATGCAGCAGGCTGCAGTGTTGCGGCAGGGCAACATCACACATGCAATCATTGTCTGCAGTCATGCAGAACTGAAGCATGTGGACTCAGCCAAGGAGCTGTCTGTGGCAGATGTGCTGCACTGGCTTCTGGCTGACCCTCAGCTGGCCCAGGCTCTGAAGAGCTGCTCGGTTGTTGGTGTACAAGCCAAGCTCATCCCTGTGAATGTGCCTGAGCAGGTCAGCCTTCTATGTACAGCCAATACTTGTATCTGTGGCTTCCTTGCATGCTTTATTATAGTGCACAAGCAAAAGAGAATAACAACTGTGCAACTTGCTGGTACTGCTGCTGCAAAAAGGTACATTCAGCATTACATCAATTACACACAGGTATTGTCAGACTTAAACTGTTGTGCAGCCTGATGAGGAGATCCACCAGGATATGTCACTGGTGACGCAGCTGCCAGCAATCCTGCAACATGTGTCTCAGGCCCTGCAAAATAGCAGCAGCAGAGTCCTGGTTGCAGGCTCAGCCGGTTTTGAGGGTGATGCAGCAATAGTGCTGGCTGCATATGCTGCTCAGCGGGATAGCCAGGGCATATACCATGCCTTGGTGCAGTTACAGCACTACCATCATATGCTGCAGGTATGTGCTACCTATTTCTGCAAGCCTGGGTAAAGCCTCTCAATGCTGATGTAGCTTGTTTCAAAGTGCTGTTGGCAAGTCAGCAAGCTTGGTTGCTTGTAGTATGCTGAGAGTGTCTGGTGGCATGCAGCTGCAAGACCGGCACAAGCTGCAGTTGACGCAGTGGTCTTCTCGTATGCGAAAGAGTAAACAGTCGAGATAGGATACCTTCTGGCGGAATAAAATTCACATGATGTCAGTCAGCACCAAAGCACAGAGCCAGCTGAGCTCTGGCCCAGCAGAATTGAGTCTGGTCGTCCTTGTGATTTGGCACCCCTGATAAGCAGCTTGAAGTGCTTCATGTGCTGCTCAGCAAGCGGGTCATGGGCTAGCATACAAGTTCAATGTGTTGATAGGCAGCCTACCGTTGCACAAGTGCACGCTTGTATGATGCTGTGTGTTCATGGCATGTTCATGGTGGCCAAGGTGCAAATTGGACCTTCTAATGCTCCCAGATCATGACGTAATATCTTTAGAGCTGACTAGATTCCTGTGATTGCTAAGATCGCGCCAAGTCAGAATGTCTGACTTCGAGCAGAGCGTCGACTACGCCTTGTTAGGCCGGCTCGCGGTTGCAGCTGTCACAATGAAAGCGAAGCTGCACTTCTTGGAGCAAGATGATGTACGATCTATCCTCAACCCTGCAGGCCCGACTCCACATATCGCTGGAACGAAAATCATCGCTACGATCGGGCCAGCATGTCATGAAGTGGACCAGCTGGTTGAGCTGCTAGAATGCGGCATGTCATGCGCTCGAATCGATCTGACTGTGAGCAAACCTCCTGCTTGATGTGCCGAAGCTGAGTATGATGTCATTATGCTGTTCTGTACCACCTATGCCAGAGTGCTTGCTGCAGTGGGGTCCAGTGGAGTACCACAAGAAGTCTTTGCATAACCTCCAGCTTGCTATCAAGCAGACCAGACGTCTATGTGCTGTGCTGCTGGACACGCTTGGCCGAGAACTTATGATCAGGCGCAGTTACACACTGGACGAACGAGGCTGGCCCAAACATGAGGGCGCCTTTGATGTCAAGAGAGGCGCAGAGGTTGTTGTCACGACAGACATCAACGCAGTTGCCTCAAGCAGCTGCTTGCCCATCACTTACCCGAATTTCCACAACCTAGTGAACATCGGGGACACACTATTTATTGGCAGGTGAGCAGATCTGCCGTGTTATGATGCCTTGGCTGCACGACAGAGCACTGCAGTGCTAAAAGGCACCATCACAGATGTCACCACATTTACTTTCATCACAGATATCTTGTCAGTGGAGCAGATGACTCATCACTATACCTAGAGGTGAAGTCAGTAGAGGGCAACAATGTCAAGTGCACAGCACAGAATGACGCAGTCATGGATGGTCTGCTGACTGTGACGCACCACTCAGCAAACGAAGAGAACAGGATGTCCATGCAAGCAGACCTCCCACTGCTAAGTGAGCATGATGTCCATGCCATCAGAGACATCACCACGCAGTTCGAGGTGGACTTTGTTGCATTGACCTTCACGCGTGATGGAGAAGATGTGGATGGCCTGCGTGACTTCTTGGATAAATTGAGTTTGGAACAGACCAAAATCATGGCCAAGGTCGAGAACCAAGCTGCCCTGTACAACTTTGCCGGCATTGCCACAGCAGCGGATGGAGTCATCATCAGCCGCGGCAACTTGGGGTTAGATGTAGCCCCGGAAAAGATGGCACGGGTGCAGAAAGAGGTGATCAGCAAGTGCAACCTGCTGGGCAAGCCTGTCATCATCACGCGTGTGGTGGATACCATGGCTACTGCCCCTCGCCCTACCAGGTATACCAAAGCAAGGCACTGTCTCTTGACCAGAAGCGTCATTAGCACCCACGTGCATGACAACCCCCAACCCCCTGCATATGTCTGCTGCTTGACGCTGGCAGGACAACATCTTCTGAGTTGCATCTTTGCAGTCAGCTGGTCAAACAAAGCCATGTCAAAAATGCCATAGCATCAGCTCAATATTGCCATGCATGGCTGTGGTATCCCCTGGTAGCATCACAGGCTCCTTGTCTGGTTGATGTGCATTGGTGACAGCTGAACCACAGATTCAGGTTCTGCATATGCAAATGCCCTCAAACAATGCTTCCTAAAGACTCGTTTACGCCTTACCCTCAAACACTGCTTCCAACTCACTCTGTTATGAGCAGGGCTGAGGCGACGGATGTGGCCAATGCTGTGTTGGATGGCACAGATGGAGTGCTGCTAGGGGCTGAGACACTGCGTGGCAAGTACCCGGCTATCACCGTCAAGACAGTGCTGGCCATCTGCCGCCAGGCTGAAGAAGTCTTTGACTACTCAGGCCACTATGAATGGCTGACACTGCAAGGAGAGATGGTATGTAAACCCTATTGCTACCTCTGCAGTTTGCATATGTGCCAGCTCATCTGTGTTGCATGTTCCATTGTCATTTTCTACTGTTGAATTTCGCTTTCCAACAGCAGATGCAATCAATGCAGCTTATCTCAGCAGACCAGTGTGTGTTTCACAAAGCCTTATCTTGCACGTTTTGGCCAAAAGGACTCCTGATATCAGCCTCTTTGGCCAATCATGCAAGCAGATTGTCAGCATGTTTGCTTGTACATCACTTTCTGAAGGCGAGGCTGCTGTTCCTGCAGGACGATAGAGCCATGACAAGGCGCAAGCGCACCACAAGCGATGAGGACCTGACAGTAGACTCCCCAGGTTGCTATCTGCCACACCTGCTGTATGTCACAACATGTGGCTCACTCTTGTTTGCTTTCAGTGATCATTTGGTGCACCACTGGACTGTGCCTGTGAATTCAGTGCAATTGTCAAAACTCAAGATTTGCAAAAGGACATTACACATATTGCAGAGGTGACGGCTTTTAATGATCTTCACAGGCATGAGCTTGCTGCCTGGCTCCCTCATGTGGTATCTGAGCTGCAATAACAGCACTGGTGACCACGTGCAAGCCTGCTGCAATGAGCTGGAGGCTTCAATGCCTTGATCATTCAGTGCTTAGTGTATGTTGTCTTCCCATTTATTGTCTGTTGACTCCCGTCATGAGTCCTAAAGACAGAGATTGTGAATTGATTCATTGAATGAGTGCAATTGTGTGCAGCTAGTGGGCACCTGTCAACAATCCAGTCTGGGGTGGTGGCGCCAGGCCAGCAGGGACCCATTTCCACAGGCTCGCCGCTGTCCCGGGGAACCAGGACCAGCCTGGACCTGGCAGACTCCTCTGGCTCTCTGCCCCCCCTGCACAAGGCACACCCTGGTAACCTCCTCAACAACACCACATGCAAGTAAGGGGGGGAAAAGGATTAGATAGGAGAATACAAGAAATAGGAGAAATACACAACTAGAAGGAATAGACTAGGCTGTTGGGCAATTCAGTGTAGAAAAGCTCTCATACATGCAGAATTCTGTCACATTGTGTGAAGGAGCAGGCTGCCGCAGGAGTGCGCATTAGGAACACACCTCGATTGTCCTGAGTCTTAAGCTCGATCCCACAATAAGTATGTCATCCATGAGGCTTCTGCCCACTGCCTTGTCTGTTCACCCCTGCCGCTCTTCCAGTTGCTCACCAGCAAGGCGCTGGACTTCCATCCTATATGTGGCAGTCCATTCATATTTGTTCATATTCATCCATGTTCAATTAAAAGGGCAGGCTGTACTATATGCCAGTACCAGCACATGAGCGTTCTTCAACCAGCATGATGCAGTTGTGGCAGTGCACCTTGTGACCAGGGTTGTGATGTTTGCAGGTGGCAAGGCGCCTGGGCAGGCTGTAGTGGTGAGCATGCAAGCGCGAGCAGGAGGCATGCCCAAGGTGTCCAGCTTTGGCTCTCTGCCCCGCTCCCTCAGTGACCAGTCCATGCGCAAGAGGTCCATGGATGGAGACCGGGGCCTGCCAGTACAACCCTTCACCTCCCAGATCGATAAGGCTGAGTCCATCGCGTCCACAGCGGTCAGGACTGCTGATAAGATCAACGTGAGCAGCCTGTAGTTTCCAATCAGGGACATGGCTGCATGAGAGTCATCAAGGGCCTCCTTTGTGACCTGTTCAACAGCATCTGTTCAAATCTATCTGGCTGCTGTCTAGCTCATCTTCTGACCTCGTACACTGCGGCAACACCTGATCATCCTCTGCATCAGGCTCAACAGATCTACTGACAATTGACCAGATTGTGTATCAAGCAGCCAGCACTGGCTGAGTCGCATGCCTGATGTTGGCAATGAACTGCACCATGTGCGACATGCAGGCAGGGCTGATCATAGTGTACGCAAGCTCTGGGCGCACCGCTAGCCTGGTGGCCAAGTACCGCCCCAAAATGCCTATTCTGACCCTGGTAGTGCCCCACCTGAAGAGCTCTGCCCTGAAGTGGGAGCTGCAGGGCCGCTCCCTTGCTCGCCAATGCCTCATCATGCGCGGTCAGTCCCTTGTCCACCTCTGTGTGTGCTGTGTAGTCACTCTCACCTGTATGTGCTGTGCAGTCACTCTCATATGCAGCAGATGGGCTGCTGCCATGAATAGTTGTGCAATTCTGCCATGTTCAGCAGCAGCACCACCACTTTCACTGTCGCTGCAAACCAGCATCAGGCTGTTTGCTCCTTCTGGTCTGTGCACAGTGTTTGGTCCTTCCTCAGGGTCTCGGCTTGGTCACGCGTGAACCGATATCAACTGTGAGTGCTGATCACTCACAGCTGACCAGCACAAGCATAGAACTCATGTTTATCTGAACTTGGGCCATGGCCTATGGTCATAGCTCCGGGCTGCCGCCTTAGGAGGCTCCTGTTATGATCGCTGAAAAGCATAAACTTTTTTAACTTTTTTTTCTTTGTTTGACTTTCTGAACATGCTCTGAATCATCTTGTGTTCCAGGATTTGAAGGCAGCCATGATGTATTTTGACAGTGTGTATGAAGGGCTTGTTGGCTGCAGGCGTGGTGCCTATGTTGGCAGCCCCTGGTGCCGGCACCAATGATCACATGCTGCAAGAAGCTGTGTCAGCTGCGACTAAGAGAGGCCTGGTGCATGCTCATGACCACGTGGTGTGTGTCATGAGCATCAAGGACAGCCTGGTGGTTAAAGTGGTCACCATGGATAGCATTGGGACTCGCTGCATGAGGCACACTAACTCTGCACAAGGTGACGACATGTGACACTTGATGCTGGAGGCTCTATGCCACAGAGTGATGTAACACACGCCACAACTGCTAGGTGGAATCACTACTGTATGCAACATCGTTCTTGTGCAGCAGATAGTGAAGCTTATGCGATGCCTGCTGCTGACTGGGTGAATGTAATGTGTGACTCACTGCTGGTGACTGGGTGAATGAGTTCATGAAGACACAAGCGTCTTGGCTGCAGGTTCTGAAGTAGACTTGTCCAAGATAAGTGGCCTGGCTGAGCTGTCCAAATCTGGTGCTGTCTTGGCACCAGAAATCAAGCTAGACACTGAGCCAATTCCTCCTCGAGTTCCGGCTTTGAAAGCTTGATTGCCATCTCTCCCGTGTATACCATGTGCACTTCTTTAGTGTATCACACTCAGCAATCCGGTGACTTCATGCTTGTGATTAGTGTGCTTCAAATGCTTGATACCATGCATATTATGCTGAAAGTGCCAATAAAGCAGGCTTTCGAGAATTTGCTGTTTTCGCTTGTACAAATGTCACAAAACCTAGCGCACATGTGTGCTGCATGTGGAATTCATGTCAAGACAGCCTGCATGATGACTAGCTGTAGCAGTAGCAGTGTGTATGATTCTCGTCTCGACCACAGGCCTTGTCAGTCTGTACAGGCTCCCTTTGTGTTGACAAGATGGATCAAGTCTACAATCACGAAGTACTAAAGCTACACAAAAACAGGCTGGCAGATACGTCTCTGGTATACATCAGCTGAACTCGCAACTATTGTGACATAGCCGAACAGCAAATTGACAAGCGCTGATGTATTTGTTCACCTCATATACTATGGCTGTAGCATGCTGTGCGGGCTGTTCCACCATGCTATACTGTGCTATCTAGCATGCTACAGAACATCTGAACATCGTTACCAAAGCCATGTTGCAGCTCATGCACACTGAACATCAGCGATATGAGGGCAGCTGCAGCAAGCTTTCATAGATCTCTATAGAGAGCATCAAAGCCCTGTTGCATGCCATGCAGAATGGAGTCAGAGACAGACTGTGTCTGCATGGAAGGCCATGCAAGCTGCAGCTGGAAGGGCAGCAAAAGCATGGTCAGTTTGGGCATAACACTACAGCACTCAAGGTTCCCGGGCGATCATTCAACCGAGTACTAGTTGAGCCCAATCCAGGTTGACTTCCCTGATCGGACGAGAAGGGGTACTTTCTGGATGGTATGGCCGTAGCATGCTAATTCCCCTCAATACAATTTATTATAATACATTTCATCTGACACTGTCAAAATCAGCATCAAAGCCTTGTTGCAGCCCGTGTACACTGAACATGAGCACATTTGACCAGCACAAGTCGTGAAGCTCTCATCAGCAGCTTCACAAGGCTTTGCTTGCCAGGATGAGACAGTAAGATCTTACTAAGATTGGGAGTTGCTCTCTACAGTGGGAATTGATGTGAGGCCACCAAGCTTTCCGTCAGATCTCTCTAGAGAGCATCAAAGCACATTGACAAGCGTTGATACAATCATTTGTTCACGTCCTAAACTATCATGCTACTTTCTGTTCAATGATGCTTGCGAGGAAAAAATGTGATGTTCTGCAGGCTGGTGTCCTACTGGTTTTCAGCTGAACACATACAGGATTGTTGGCAGCCATGACAATATAAGCCACCCGCTGCATTCAATATTGCAATTTGCCATTTGCTTGACTGCACCAGCTGCAAGCCTGTGACTATCCAAACATGCTGTCCCAATCTGCACCTCGTCCTGGGCCTGGCTGAGCCATGTCAGGATGTATCTGGCCTGGCCGCCTCTGAAAATCATCTGGGTTGAAGCCCTGCATGGCAATTTCAGGGCTTTGTCATCTTCTGTCATGCATGTTGTGCTAGTGAAGCTGGCACAAGGTTCATTTGCACAATTGACAAAGTGTTGAAGACAACAGAGCACATGTTTGACAGTGTCAGAATGCAGGCATTGTAACACAGGTGATCATGCTGCTTTCCCCCATGGCTGTACAAGGTGTGTAGAGAGATTTACCGGCATGCCTGGGGGGCCAATTGGGTCATATCTGGCGCCAGGAGGGTTCAAGCCTGGCCTGCCTGAGCGACCCATGCCAGATCTGCCAGCAAACAGAGGGTCATCGGGGCCCATATGCATGCCACCTGTCCTGCCCATGCCACCAGGAAAGGGCTCTTGCAATCCACCATAGCCAGGCGGCTGAAAGCCAGGTGGCACTGCATCATGACTGCCAAGAATCCCTGAGGGCGGCTGTGCTATTCTTCTGGATTCTGCATGTCAAAGATTGTGAGCACAACAGATGTAATTGTGCTTCTGGCTGCATGCAACCACTTAGGCACAGGAGAGATGGCGCAAGTGCCATGTAGCACGCATATTGATGCAGCACTCCACTGACAGTGCTGCTGAGCTCACTTCGTTATCAGCAATTGAAGCAATCATGTGTGCTCCATACACATACCTTGAGGAAACTCATCATCAGCTGCACCATAGTCAGGTCCAGGTTCTTGTCTCGTGCTAGCTGCATTATCTAGCTGACCCTTAGCTGATGCTGCTTCCCGTGGCTTGATACCAGCACTCTGCTCAGCTGGTTGCGTGGTGTTGTGCAGTTTGCCGACTAGATCATCAATGTTCTGATAGCAGGCAGGGAGTTCTGCATACCACCACATGGCTGTCTAGGTGATGTAGTGAACCTTTCACGGCAGAAGTCAGGTGGTTGCCAGCTCTCTGCACCTGAATTTGATGTGATATAGTGGCTGACTTCAAGCTCAAGTTGCTGAGGCTCATGCTGAGCAGAGTGCAAAGTCACCCAATTCAGCAAGAGTTGGTCACCCAAGCTCACCATTTTCAGCAAAATCGGCTTCTTTATAACTGCATTTCGCGTACAACATCATCATTTTGTGAAAGTTGCAAAGCTGCAAAGAGCTCGAATTCAAGCACAAGAACGCATCGCACGCGTCGTACCTCCTTGTTGCCAAGGATCAGGGTTATATAGAAAGGTGTAAGCGTCTGCTGAGGCATTCCAGGTATCAAACTCTGCGACGCGCTCACTACTACGGATTGAATCTGCATCATCGACTCGAGTCAGGCAACACAGGCGACGGGCGAAGGACGGGCAGGTGCGACTCTGCTCACCTGCTGAGGAAGCTTTGTCAGCGTTTTCACCGACAGCCTCCAGCTTGAAGCCGTTTGCGACCATGAAAGCGTGAATGGCAAAGGCGACACGATCATTTCTGGTCCTGCATGCACGTTGCAGGCGAGAATCTCAAGTCAATAGGAAAAGCCAACTAGGCATGCAGCAAATCAAACAGAACTCGACGCACCGAAAAGTAGGATTCATCGCCATGATCATGGATACTAAGGCATTTGGTGTTGTCATGTTGCTATTGTAGCGAGTGCCAGGAAGCTCCGCTGCTGTATCTCGCAATGGATCCAGAGTCGGAGCTTCTATCGGAAGTCAGCAAAGCAGAAGGTTTTAGATTACCAGGCTGGCGTTTTTCGGGTTGCAACTTGCAAGTTGCAATAGCTTTTGTCGTTTGCGTCATCTCGACTTTCGACACCTCATCCGGTATAATTTTCAATCTAACACTCGATTAACAAGTAGAGGTCGCAGCAATTTGAGCGACGCATTGCTGGCGACCAATATCTTCAGATGCACTGTCACCTGTAGGATCAGCAGTGAACCAGGAAAAGGAGGACGAGACAAGTCTGCTGCCTTTGGCTGAGGCAGTCTTTACAGACGACGAGTCAACTTGTAACATGGAAGCACACACCTCGACTGCTGAGCTTGCCAGTGCATACGAAAAGCCCAGCACATCTATCCCTCCTAGTATCGACGAGTACCATCCCTTGCAGTCAATACAGTACCTCATCCAGGGTGGAACGCCAGCGGATCATGGGGTCTCAGAGCAGCAACGGCCAGGTGCAGAAAGCAGTATGCCTGCTCATTCCAGGGTGCGTTGGTGTTTTGCTCTTGCTGTGTGTGCCATGCCTGCTGGTCAGTAAACTGATATGAACACCTGACCAGCAACATTGCTGCCAGTTTCCCCACTGTCTGGTCCAGATCCAGTCGTTGAGCGAAATACATTTTGAGGAGGGCCTGACTATACAGCAATATGCGGCTCAGCTTGTGCACTTGCTCTGTCACTCAGCTAATGGTGCTGATTCCCTAGCCAGGGCGCCGCTTATTGAGCATCTGAAGCAGCAGGCTGATGAACAACCTTCAAATGGCAATCCACATGACACCATTGTTTGGCAATTAACAGGTGCAGATTTGCGTCAAACTCACTGGTATATCTGGCTAATACATCTGCGTCATCCTGAGTGTGATGTATGAGTGTGACTTTGAGGCTGCCTGACTGGAGGCTGATGCATAGCCTGTCCAGTTTTTTTTGTGGCATGGGCATCATGCAGATGCAAGCTTCTCGTATGCACCTGGCTACTGCATCTAGCTTTTCATGTCTACTCCAGATGATGCAGCTGTGGGGCAGGCAATGCAGCAACGTATACAGCAGCCAGGATTTGGCCAGGAGACAGATGCTGTGTGTGGCTGGTTCTATGACTGGTACAGAAGCGACGACCCTCTGCTGCAGAGATTTGTGGCACGATTTGCTCCAGACATTGCAAGGCGGTTCATGTTCCATTGCTTGAGCACCAGTGAGACAGATCCAGTGCCTGGTCTTG